>Ga0209060_10000551_pt1 | contig 64909 bp, 61 predicted proteins | sample Coa_R1_8_FD_187155 | JGI IMG/M metagenome (GOLD analysis project Ga0209060, IMG submission 187155) | Surface soil microbial communities from Centralia Pennsylvania, which are recovering from an underground coalmine fire - Coalmine... | ecosystem: Environmental > Terrestrial > Soil >... | reverse complement strand
GCGTTGCCCGCCTCCGCTTCACCAGCCGTGGTCCAGAATGAGGTCGGTTGGGATGGTGCGTCCACAGATTTTCGTCGAACGGGGAGCGCGGGCTTAACTGGTTGTCTCACGTTAGGGGTCCACTTCAATACGTTGTATCAGGGCACGGCTTCAGCTTGGCTTCAGCCGTGCCAAGCGGCTAAAAGCCTGCATCGCAGGCGATACAATGTTAGCCCCAGGCGTGAGCCTGGGGGAAGACGGACCAAAAGACCGAGCCTGCGAAGCGGGCGGCACAAACACCTTGCCATGCGCCAGCGCGTCCCAATTGGAGGAATCCCTTGTCTTACACCCGACTCCTTTGCCACATCGTGTTTGCTACCAAGAATCGCGCGCCGCTGATTGACGACGCTTGGGCTGCCGATCTGTGCGCCTACCTCGCGGGAGCGATCCGTGGCATCGGCGGTCATCCGCTGGAGATCAACGCTGTTCAGGACCACGTTCACATGCTCGTCGATGTAAAGGCGGTCATCGCCCTATCGGAATTCATGAGCAAGCTGAAAGCGAATTCCTCCGCGTGGGCTAAAGCGAAACGCAAAGGATTCTCGTGGCAGCCGAAGTACGGCGCGTTCAGCGTCAGCGAATCGCAGGTTGAGATCGTGCGAAAATACATTCGCAACCAGCAGCAGCACCATCGAAAGATGGCCTTCGACGACGAGTTCCGAAAGTTATTGCGCGCGCACGGAATCGAATTCGAAGAAGAACACTTGTGGACCTAACGGCCACAATGGTGAAGCGTTTTGTGCCGCCCGCTCCGCGGGCTCATTGTTGCTGCTGGCGTTTCCCCAGGCTGACGCCTGGGGCTAACGTTGTACCGCCTGCTGCGCAGGCTCGGGGACGGGATGTAACCGAACACTCGCCAACGTGGCACGAGAAATGTCCAAACTGCAGGGCACCGCTGAAGCCTGGCTGAAGCCGGCTGAAGCCGTGCCCTGATACAGAAGAGATGCAAAGCGGGTGCGCAGGCGATTGGCTCACAGTTCCACAAGGGATCGAATTCAAATTGAGCCACGACCGAGCCTCGGAACTCAGGCCTGGGACCTCGTTTCTGCTGTATAATCATTCTTTGCACTAGAGGTTGCGATTCCCCTCCGCATCAATATTCGGAGTCATACGGAGCTAAAGACGATCTATGCCCAAGAGGACTTTTCAGCCCAAGCGGCGCCATCGCGTGAAGACACACGGGTTTCGCACGCGTATGAAAACACAGGGCGGCCGCAAGGTACTTTCGCGACGCCGCGCGAGAGGTCGCAAACGCCTGACGGTAAAACCGGGCTACCGGGATTAGCCATTTCCGCGGGTCCGCGAAGTTCCAAGTTCGCTTGGCCGAAAACGTCGCGCTTGTTGCATCGCGCGGACTTCGACCGCGTGTACTCCACCGGCCGCCGCGTGGGTTCGCCTTTGTTCACGGCATTTGTGTTGCCGAACAATTCGGGCGCATCGCGAGTGGGATTCACCACGCCGCGCGCGCTCGGCAAGAGTGTGGTGAGGAATCGCATCCGCCGCCGTTTGCGAGAGGTAGTGCGATTGCAGCAAGCGGATCTGGCGCCCGGCTGGGACGTGGTGCTCAATCCGCGGCGGAACCTTTTGGACGCTCCGCGCGTACGGATCGAAGAGGAAGTGCGGCGATTGTTCGCGACGCTGGCGGCGCAGTAGGAATCGCGATGAAGCAAGTGGTCATCGGCGTTTTGCGCGGATACAAGCGTTGGATCTCGCCGCTCTTGCCGCCGGCCTGCCGTTTCACTCCCACGTGTTCGGAGTACGCGATGGAAGCGGTGGAAAAGCACGGTGTTTTCGGAGGAACGGCGCGCGCGGTGTGGCGTGTGTTGCGTTGTCATCCGTTGAGCCGCGGCGGATACGATCCTGTGAGGTGAGTTCTCTAGAATAATGTTCGACGACAAAGACCCGTCCGGTGAGTCACAGCGAAATATCCTCCTAGCCTTCGCGCTTTCCGCGTTGGTGCTAGTGCTTTTCGCTCCGAAATCACAGCCCAAGAAGCCGCCCGTGCCTGGATCCTCGCAGACCGCGACGGCGCCGGCCGGCGCGAACAACGCTCCCGCCGGGAACACCGCCGCAACGGCCCCAGCGCCAGGAACGCCCGCCGAAACGAAGTCCGCGGAACCCGCTCCCGTGGCGATTCCCGCGGTCCAAGCAAATTCGGAAACCGAAACTTCCGTTTCGAGCGACCTCTTCGATATTCACTTCAGCAATCGCGGCGCCGTGGCGACCAGTTGGGTCCTGAAGGGATTCAAGGACGGCGACGACCGCCCGCTCGACGTCGTGAATCCCGTGGCGGTGAATCAAGTGGGTTTTCCGCTCTTGTTGCGCACCGGCGACATCGCCACCGACGCTACGCTGAATAAAGCGCTGTACTCGGTGAAATCCACCGGCCCCGTCGCGCCGACGATCGTTACATTCGAATACAGCGACGGTACGCTTGCCGCGCGCAAGGAATTTCGCTTCGAAGCGGGCACGTATCTGGTGCGCATCACCACCGAAGTCATGCGCAACGGCCGTCCCATTCCGCACGACATCGTTTGGCGCGGCGGATTCGGCGATCGCACGATTGAGAAATACAACACCACCGAGTTGGTCACGCTCGGCACCGGCGACAAACTCGACCACAAAGTCTTGAAGGACGTGAAGACCGACGAACAGCGCGAAGGCGGTCCTTATTCCTACGTCACCATCGAGGACAAGTTTTTCGCCGCCGTCTTCATGCCCAGCGGCGACGCGGGAATCACGTCGGTTCCGCAGGCCACCCTGTTCAAGAACAATTACGCGGCCAGCCCCGGCAACACGCTGGAACTTTTGGGTGTGGGCGTGGGCGGCGACGGCGTGAACGACATGCGCGCGTTCATCGGCCCCAAAGATTTGGAGTTGCTGCGCACGATTTCGCCCGAGCCCGGCGGCGACGAAAAGCTCAGGCACGGGCAGCAAGCGCCCTCGCTCGCGGGACTCGTCGATTACGGGTGGTACGGTTTCATCTCTGTGCCATTGTATCTCGCGTTGAAGTGGGTTTCCGCGCACATCGTCACGAACTACGGATGGGCCATCATCGTGCTCACGGTGATCATCAACTTTGCGCTCCTGCCGCTGAAAATGACCAGCATGAAGTCGTCGCAAAAGATGCAGAAGCTCGCGCCGCAGGTGAAAGCGATTCAGGACAAGGGCAAGAAGTACAAGATGAACGATCCGCGGAAGCAGGAGATCAACGAGGAAGTGATGGCGTTGTACAAGAAAGAAGGCGTGAATCCGCTGGGCGGCTGCCTGCCGCTGGCGATTCAAATGCCGTTCTTCCTCGGCTTCTACCGCATGATCGCGCTGGCCATCGAGATGCGTCACGCGTCGTGGCTGTGGATTCGCGATCTCTCGGTGGCGGAAGCCGGATGGTTCCACCTGCTGCCGATCCTGATGATCGTGACGATGCTGCTGTTGCAGAAGATGACGCCGCAACCGGGCGGCGATCCCGCGCAGCAAAAAATGATGATGATGATGCCGCTGATTTTCGGCGTTGGATTTTACAGCGTATCGAGCGGGCTGGTGCTATATTGGCTCACCGGCAATCTGGTGCAGATGGCTCAGCAGTGGTTCTTTAATCGAACTCTCACTACGTGACTTTTCTTGATCCGGGGGAGCGCCCATGCGCAATCAGACGTTTGATGCCGAAACCATGAAACAGCAGTTGGAAGCATTCTTGCCGGGAGTGATCCAGCACGGCGGATTTCAATTGAAGTTTGAAGTGCAGAACACCGCCGGACAACTCGATCGCGACTACGAGAATCCCGACTTGGTGGTGGACTTCAGCGGTCCCGACATGAACATGCTGCTGGAGAACAAGGCGGAACTTTTGCGGGCCCTCGAGCAGATCGCGCTGGAAGCCATCGGACTCGATCACGAATCGCAGGACAAGATTCTCTTCGATTGCCAAGAACACCGCATGATGCGCTTCGCCGAGTTGGGACTGGCCGCGCAGGCCGCCGCCGAGCGTGTCACGCGCACGGGAGTTCCGTTTCGTTTCGGCAGCATGAGCGGGCGCGAACGCCGCGTGATCCACATGGCGTTGCGCGGAAACAACGATGTCCACACCGAGAGCGAAGGGTTTGGGTTGAATCGCCAGGTCGTGGTTTCGCAAAAGGGCAAAGGCGGGAAAGGCCCGCGTCGTCCGGGTGGTCCCGGCCGCGGCCGCTAGTTTTTCGCCGCGCCGCGCGCGCGTGAAAAATGCTCTCCGACGATACGATTGTCGCGCTCTCCACGCCGCCCGGCCGCGGCGCGATCTCCACCATCCGCTTCAGTGGTCCCGAAAGTTTGAAAATCGCGCGGCGATTGGTGCGTCTGCCTGACGCGCCGCAGGCGCGGCGGGCGACCCTCGGCGAGTTCTGCGACGCCGACGGCGAAGCCGCCGACGAAGTTCTGCTCACTTGGTTTCCCGCACCCAATTCCTACTCCGGCGAAGAAGTGGTCGAGGTGAGTTGCCACGGCGCACCGGTGGTCGTCGATTATTTCTTGCGGTGTGCGCTCGTGCAGGGCGCGCGGCTGGCCGAGCCGGGCGAGTTCACACTTCGAGCGTTTACGCATGGACGCATGAACCTGGCGCAAGCGGAAGCGGTGCGCGATTTGGTGGAAGCGCAAACGCTGTACCAAGCGAAAGTAGCCGTGCAGCAGATGGAAGGCGCGCTCTCCCGCCGCATGGCTCCGCTGAAGCAGGAACTGGTCGACTTGATTGCGCTGCTCGAAGCGGGCATCGACTTTGCCGAGGACGACGTGAGCGTCGCGCCGCCCGAGGAAATCACGCGGCGGATTGAAGCACTGCGTGCGCCGCTCGAAGAATGGCTGGCGTCGTTCCGTTTCGGCCGCGTGGTGCGCGAAGGATTGACCATGGCGATTGTCGGGCGACCCAACGTCGGCAAATCGTCGCTGTTCAACCGATTGCTGGAACGCGAGCGGGCGATTGTCACGGCATCGGCGGGAACCACGCGCGATCTGGTGAGCGAAACGCTCAACCTGGAGGGCATTCCGGTGCGTTTGGTCGACACGGCGGGGATTCGCGAAACCAGCGACGAGGCGGAGAGCATCGGCGTGCGGCGATCCTTTGAGGCGTCGGCGGAGGCGGACGTGACGCTGTTGGTGCTCGACGCGGTTTCAGGCGTCGGCGAAGAGGATCGGGTGTTGATGTCGCGATTTCCATCCGCGGTGTTGGTGATGAACAAAATCGACACCGGGAAAAACGCATTTGACGGCGCTCAGCGCTGTTCCGCGCTTACGGGCGACGGAATTTCCGCGCTCCGCCGCGCGCTGGTGGCGCGATTGTCGGAAGGCGCCGCGGAGCCGGGCTTTCTCACCAACGTTCGTCACGAGCGCTTGATCCGTGAAGGAGTCGAGGCGCTGGAGCGCGCTGCCGATGCCACGCGCGGCGGACTGCCGCACGAAATGATCCTGCTCGATTTGTACAACGTTCTGCGGCCGTTGGGCGCGATCACCGGAGAAACGACGGTGGAGGATATTCTGAACAGGATTTTTTCTACCTTCTGTATCGGGAAGTAATTTGGAGTGCGGCGACTTGTCGCCGCTTTCTCTTGGCGTTGGCGTAAAGCCAAAGGACGAAAGCGGCGGCAAGTCGCCGCGCTCCAAAGCTACGCTCCATGCCGAATATGCACGATATCGCCGTCCTTGATGCGCGCTTCCTTGCCTTCCAACCGTAAAACGCCGGCGTCGCGGCACGCCGCAAAACCGCCGAGACGCAGCAAATCGTCGCAACTCACAACTTCGGCGCGGATGAAATGCTTCGCCAGGTCGGAGTGAATCGTTCCGGCGGCGTCGACTGTGGTGGCATTCTTCGAAACGGTCCAGGCGCGCACTTCGTCTTCGCCGACCGTGAAAAATGAAATCAATCCCATCAGCGAATACGTCGCGCGCACCAGGCGCTGCAATCCGGAATCCTTCAGACCATAGCTCTCCATGAAGACGGCGGCTTCTTCGGCGGGCAACTCGGCGATGTCCGACTCGATGCTGGCGCAGATCGCCATCACGCCCGTGCCCGCGCGTCCTTGGAGCAAATCCTGATACTCCGTTTCGATCGCGGCCATTTGTCCGGCGCGCGATTCCGGGACATTCAGCACGAACAGCATCGGTTTCTCGGAAAGGAACATGAAGCCGCGAATGCGTTTCTTCTCGTTGGCGTCGAGTTCCAATTCGCGCAGCGGCTTCCCGGCTTCGAGCACGGCGGTGGCTTTCTTCAAAACGTCATGCTCGTGCTGAAGTTCGGCCGTTTTCGCTTTCTTCAGGTCGCGCTCCAATCGCTCCATGCGCTTTTCGATCTGCGCCATGTCGCTCAAGAGCAGTTCTTCTTCCAGGCTCTGAATGTCTCGCCGGGCGTCCGCATCATCGCCAAAGAGGCGCACCACGTGCGCCAATGCGTCGACCTCGCGTAATCCCGCGAGATACGCCGCATCGCGCAGCGTTTCTTTGGTGACCGCCGGAACGTCGAGATATTCGATCGTCGCGTAGGCGTGTTTCTTTGGTTGAAACATCTCGATGCACTGGTCGACGCGCGGGTCGGGCACGCGCGCCACTCCGAGATGCGTTTCAAGTCCGCCGAATCCCACGGTTGAATGGGATTGCGTAAGCATTTTGAAAAGGGAAGTCTTGCCGGTCTGCTGAAGTCCTACGATTCCTGTGCGCACTGACTAATTGTATCGTGCTTCTCTCACAGTCGTGCCGTTATGAGCCAGCCGTCGCCGGCGCGTTCCGCGTGAGCGTCGCGCAAACGCAACGCTTCGCTGAGCTTGCCCGCGCCGCGGCCACCGACGGCCGAACGCGCTGCTTGCGCGCCGATGATCATGGGAGAGATGAACCAATAGATGCGGTCGGCGAGTCGCGCGTCGATGAACGCGCCGAGCACTTCGCTGCCGCCTTCCACCAAAATGCTGATGATTCCCTCGCTCGCCAGTTTCTTCAGCAGCCGGCGCAGAGGCACGCGCTTGCCGGGAAAAGTCCAGACACGCGCGCCGAGCACCGATTTACCGGTTCGCTTCGTAGTGGCGATAATGCATTTTCCCGAGCGCACGACTTGCGAATCGACGGGCGTGCGTAAGCGAGAGTCGAGGACGATGCGCCAGTTTTCCGGCACGCCAGGCGTACGTGGTCCCAGGTGCGGATCGTCTTTCAAGATCGTGTTGATGCCCGCAAGAATCGCCTGATGTTGCACCCGAAGCTTCAACCCTTCGCGCCGCGCGGTTTCATCGGTGATCCATTTAGATTCACCGAGCCGCGTGGTGGTTTTTCCATCGAGACTCGCTCCGGCTTTGATCGAGACGAACGGAAGTCCCGTGCGGCGATATTTCAAATACACTTCGTTCGTAATTTCCGCTTCCGCGGCGCAAACGCCCGAGGTCACCTTGATGCCGGCACGCCGCAGGATTTTCGCGCCGCGTCCCGACACCTCGGGATTGGGATCGGGAATCGCGTAAACAACCTCGCGGATTCCCGCGGCGATGATCGCGTCGGTGCAGGGAGGTGTGCGGCCGAAGTGGCAGCACGGTTCAAGCGTCACATACATCGTCGCGCCGCGCGCGCGTTTTCCGGCGCGCTTCAGGGCCATGACTTCGGCGTGATCCGTGCCGGGACCGCGATGATATCCGCGGCCGACAACGCGCGAGTTTTTCACGATCACGCAGCCGACCCAAGGATTCGGGTACGGCGGCACGCGCGGACGTCGCGCGAGAACCAGCGCCTCGCGCATGAAGAGAAGATCGGACATCGGAATTAACCGCAGATGAACGCAGATAAACGCAGATAAGAACGGATACCCCATCTGCGTTTATCTGCGTTCATCGGCGGTTGCATTTCCTTCTTATTGTACTTTGCTCAGCAAATGCCCGAGCTTATCCTTCTTCACGCGCAGATACGCGCGATTTCCCTCGTGCGGCTGCGTTTCGATGGGCACGCGCTTCAGGATCGTGAGTCCATAGCTTTCGATGCCGGCGATTTTGCGCGGATTATTTGTCAGCAAGTGAATCTTGCGGACGCCCAAGTCCGCGAGAATCTGCGCGCCCACCGAATAGTCGCGCATGTCCGCAGGGAGTCCCAGGTTTTCGTTCGCTTCCACCGTGTCCATGCCGCGATCTTGTAGCGCGTACGCGCGAATCTTGTTGGCCAAGCCGATGCCGCGTCCTTCTTGACTCAGATACAGCAGCACGCCTTCGCCGCGTTCGCCGATCTTGCGCATGGCGGCTTCCAGTTGTCCGCCGCAATCGCAGCGCATCGAATGCAGCACGTCGCCGGTGAGGCATTGCGAATGCACGCGCACCAGCGTGGGACGTTTTGGCGAGATGCGCCCCATCACCAGCGCGATGTGCTGATGATTTTGCGACGGACAATCGTAGACGTGTGCCGTGAACGTGCCGAATTTCGTCGGCAGCTTGGCTTTCGCGACCGCCGTCACCAGACGTTCGCGATGGCGCCGGTATTCGATCAACTCTTCGATCGTCACCGTCTTCAATCCATACTTGCGCGCCATCGCTTTGACTTGCGGTCCGCGCGCCGATTGTCCGTTGGGACCGAGGACCTCGCAGATGGCGGCGAAAGGCCGCAATCCGGCGAGTCTCGCGAGATCGACCGCCGCTTCGGTGTGACCCGGCCGCACCAGCACGCCGCCGGCGCGCGCACGGACCGGAAAAATGTGACCCGGCCGCACCAGATCGAAAGGCCGCGTGTGCGGCGACGCGAGCAAGCGCACGGTATGCGCGCGATCGGCCGCGGAAATTCCGGTGGTGATGTCCTTTCGCGCGTCGACCGACACTGTGAAGTCGCACCCGAAGGGAGTCGCGTTGTCTTCGGGCGGCACCATGGGCGGCAGGTCGAGATCCACGGCCATTTCGCGCGACATCGCCACGCACACCAAGCCGCCGGCGTGCTTGATCATGAAGTTCATGTGCGCCACGGTGGTTTTTTCCGCGGCCACAACCACATCGCATTCGTTCTCGCGATCGAAGCTGTCGGCGACCAGAACCATGCGGCCGCGGCGAATGTCGGCCACCGCGTCCTCCACGTGCTTGGCGGTTTTATTCATTCGACTCTCGCGCGGCGTCCAGCGCCGCTAGCGCGAACAGCGCCGAGTGCGCCGCTTCCACGCCTTTGTTCGTGGCGTTGTTCGCGGCGCGCCGCAAGGCGTCCTTGCGATTGTAAACGGCCAACACTTCGAAGATCACCGGGATGCCGTGATCGAGCGACACGTCCATCACGCCGCGCGCGCATTCGTTGGCGATCAGGTCGAAGTGATGCGTGTCGCCGCGGATCACCGCGCCCAGCGCGATCAATACGTCGAAGCGGTTTTGCCGCGCCAGCGCTTGCGCGACCACGGGAATCTCGAAGCAACCGGGCACCGAATGACGCGAGATGTTTTGCGCCGGCACGCCCGCTTCACGCAGTGTGCGAATGCACCACGTCTCGAGACTCTCGGTGATTTCCGGGTTGAATTCCGCGCGAATGATGGCCACGCGCGCGCGCGCCGCGCGCTCGGGGTCGAGATGCGGCACCGCTTCCGTGTTTTTCTTGCGCGATTTCATTTGGCTGATCTCGTCCCAACTAGTCGCTCCAGATATTTTGCGAGCATGTCTACTTCCACGTTCACGCGATCGCCGGCGCCCTTCCGTCCCAGCGTGGTATGTTCCATCGTATACGCGAGCAGGGAAACGGAGAACCATCCGCGACCGATTCCCGCAACGGTCAAGCTGACGCCGTCGAGCGCGATCGAGCCCTTTTCCGCGACGTATCGCGACAATTTCGCGGGCAACTTAAATCGGTAAATGCGGGCGTCGCCTTCCGGGCGCACCGAACTGATTGTCGCGACGCCGTCCACGTGACCTTGCACCAGATGCCCGCCGATCAAGCTGTTCAGTCGCAGCGAGCGTTCAAGATTCACGTGGTCTCCGGCGCGCAGCGTGCCCAGCGTGCTGCGGCGCAACGTTTCTTGCATGTACACTACCGAAAAGGCACGCGCGGTTTTCCTCTGGACCGTACTGCAAACTCCGTTGACCGAAATGCTCTCGCCCGGCGCGGGACGCCATCGGCGCGGCAACCGGATCGCGACCACGCGTTGGTCCTTGGTGGATTGGATGTCAAGAACGGGGCTCAGAGTTTCAACGATGCCGGAAAACACGATAGAAGGATTATAGCGTGCCGTGGATGTTAGCCGAACGCCGGCGGTTTTTCTTCAACGCAGAGAACGCAGAGACGCAGAGAACATCCGGGGTTCTCTGCGTCTCTGCGTTCTCTGCGTTAAACAAAACCGCCGGCGTTCGGCTAAAGCCTGTCTGGCGCTACAACTTGCTTTCGAGACCTTTTAGATAATCAATCGCCGCGCGGCCGATGTTCTCGGCGCCCGCCTTGAAATCGAAAACTTCGAGGGAAATCCAGCCCCGATACTTTTTCCGCTTCAGCGTGCGGAGCAGCGGCACATAGTCGGAGTGACCCGAGCCGGGCCAGCGCCCATCCATTTCATTGATGTGGACGTGGCGGATCATCTGAAAATACCTGTCCACCAGCACGTCAGGCGGATCGGTTTCATCAGGCGTGTTGTGGAAATCGAACATGGTCTGCACGGCGGGCTTGTTCACGCGGCGCACGATGTCGGCGGTTTGCGCCAGCGTACAATCGACGTCGGTTTGCGAGTGATCAAGCGTTTCCATGCAAATCAAACAATTCCGGGAATGCGCTTGATCGCCCACCGAATGCAGGCCGTCGACCAAGCGATCCACCGCCTGGGCCACCGTCGATCCCTTCACGGTGCCGCGCTGTTTCGGCGATCCCAGCACCATGATGGCTGGTTCCGCTTGGCCTTCGCGCAAGTCGCCGGCCAGGTCGATGAGAGTGCGGAAATAGTCCCAGCTTTTGGCGCGCAACTCGGCGTCGGGCGTGGTGATGTGCAGCCAGTTCGGTGTCACGAGCAGCCAGTGCAGTCCCACGAATTGCAATCCTTCGCTGTGCATAATGTCGCGCAGTTCGCGGCGGCGCGCCGCGAAGATGTCCGCCGTGGAATCGGCCAGCGTGAACGGGGAAACTTCCAAACCGGTGTATCCCATCGCGCGCGCCAGCTTGCAGCTTTCGCGGAAATCGCGTTTTTCAAAAATCTCATTGCAAATGGAATATCGAAATGGCGCGCCGGCCGCGCGTAATGCCGCCGGCAACGCCGCGGCGGCCAATGTTCCGAGAAGTTCGCGCCGATTCATCATTGCGTCACTTGAGATTCGCGTCGATTAAGCGTTCCACCAGCACGACGTCCACCCACGCGCCGGCGAGCTGGCCGTGCTTTTGATGCACACCGACTTCGCGGAATCCCAGACCACGCACCAACTGGCGACTCGCCGTGTTCGTCGCGAGCAAGCGCCCGATCAGCTTGTGATATCCGCGCTCCGCCGCCGTTTCGATCAGCGCGTCGAGCAGCAATCGCCCTAGTCCTTGATGGCGCGAGCTGCGGCTGATGTAAACGCTCGCTTCGCCCACGCCCGCGTAGCATTCGCGCGAGGAATACGGCGTGATCGACGCCCATCCGAGGATCGTCTGCGTGCCGGACGGCGCGACGCCCGGGCCCGGCTTGCAACTTGTGCCGAGTCGTCCGCCCCATTCGGCGACCACGAGATGATTGCCGGGCGCCGAAATTTTTTCCACGATATCGGGGGGCGTGCGCAGACGCACTTCGAGCGTCGCTTGGCCGTCTTCGATTCCTTCGTTGTAGATTTCGGAAATTCTAGCGGCGTCGCGCACTTCGGCCGGACGCACATTCCAGCCGAGTCGCAAAGATTGGGAGGCCAAAAGGGAAGTCCTGAGTGCTGAGTCCTGAGTGCTGAGTTTCCGCGTGGAGATACACGCGATGTGCTGAGCCTTTCGACTCAGCACTCAGGACTCAGCACTCAGCACTTCGGTTTATTTCTTATACCAAGCCGTGTTGATCTCTTCGAAGTTCGCCCACTTCTCCGGCAGGTCGTCTTTCGCGAAGATGGCCGACACCGGGCACACCGGCACGCACGCGCCGCAATCGATGCATTCCACGGGATCGATATAAAGCTGGGTTTCGCCCTCGAACGCGGCCTCGTCCTTCTTGGGATGAATGCAATCTACCGGGCACGCATCAACGCAAGCCGTATCCTTGGTACCTATGCAAGGTTCGGCAATGATATACGCCATTTCTTACTTCCTCCTATGAGGGATCACAGCGAAATTTCAGACCAAGGTTACGATAGCACAAGGAATCGCGGGCATGCCAAGAAAAAACGCCCGCTTCACTGCACGGCGATCGTGACTAGGTTGCTGTACTGGTTTCCCACGCCAATCTGAAGCGACACGCTGCTTCCCGGCGTGATGAAGGTCGGTACCGTGGCATTGATTTGCCAAAGTCCCACGAAACCGGGCGCGAGACCGCTGAAGGATACCGACGCGCTCAACCCGCCGATCAAAACTGTAGGATGTGCCTGCGTCAGGATGAGCGGACTCCCGTTCGCGGGCGCCGCTTGGCCGGCGGGCAGCGCGGGCGTGGTCGGTCCCGCGCCTGTCGCGAAAATCTGGATGGTGCTGCCGCGCGCCGCGGGACTGGTGGGCCCGTTCAGCGAGTTGTTTTGATTGAGCACGGCTCCTTGTCCATCCGGCAGCGAGTTCAACGTGAAAATGCCTGGATCGACGCTCCCCGTGCCGACACTCGACAGCACCGTAGCGCCGTTGGCATAGACAATCTGGATCGGAACGAACGCGCCCTGGATTCCAGGCGGCATTTGAAAATTGATTTGCGTGGGACTCACGTAGATCAACGGCGCGGCTTGCGCGCCCACACTTGAATACGACCACCCGGAATTCGTATACACCGCTGTTCCGCCGACGTTCACCGTCGCGCCGCCGAGCGTCGTGGGAAGCGGCAGCGTTGTCGCCGAGAGCGTAGGCGAGCTCGACTGTACGGGCGTGAACGCCGAAGCCAGCGCACCGCCGACCGCGCCCGTCTGAAACGGATGCGTTCCGGCGGGACTCCACGCGTCGAACGATGCCGCATTGGTAACGGCGGCGATGGCCGGTCCGATCACAGGTGTGATCACCGCGATCGAGTTTGTGTTTGGGATCGTCACCACCATCCCGGCGCATTTTCCACCGAGGGAGAATGAAACGATCTCTGCGGCACCGGAGATTCCAGGCACTGAGACGGCCTGGCCATTCCCAATTGAAACCGTGTCGATGACGGCGCCATTGGAAATTGCGAACGTGTCGCAGGGCGTGTTTCCGTAAGCGAAAGCGCTCGCGGGATTCGCCAGTGTCGCCGTGCCAAGAGGCTCAAGCGTCAGTGTTGTCGTCTGGATAAAGTCGAGAGCTCCACTGGCCGGAATGACCGCGGGAAAAGCCGCAATGCCTGTCATGGCGATCGGCTGCGGAACAAAGAGCGTCGCCGCGACGCTGCCCTGGACAAGATCAACGATCGTGACACGATTCATGCTTGTACTGGCTACGTAGCCGAGAAACGGCGAGTTGCCAAAGTTGCCCGAAACCAAAGTGTCGCCGGCGTAGGCCGCCGCCGGAATCCCCGTGATCTTTTGTTTGACCGTTCCCGACGCCAAGTCGATTAGCGAAAGTGAGCTATCGCCTGAGCTCGAGACGATCGCCTGATTCGTGATCGTTGTGCTTCCACTGGACTCGTACGAAAAACAGTAAGCGGCGTACGCTCCCGATCCGACATTGAAAGCATTTAGGATCGTGCCGTCGTTTTGGATGTGCGTGACCGTGCTGCCTGATGAGGTCACGAGGAAGGTTCCATCGGGACACGACGCCACATCGAACGGTGACGTAATTTGCACAGTCTTCACCGGGACGACACCGCTTGAAGTCGCTTGCAGAATCGTCACAGTATTGTCGCCGGTATTGGCGACGGCTAGAATCGCCGTTGTCGACGTGCCCGACGAATACGCGGCCACGCCCTGCGGCATCCGACCGACGGCGTAGGTTTGCACCGAATACACTTGGCCGAAAGACGCGGGGGCCGCGCCGAAAACTGTCAGCAGGATCACGGCGGCGCGGATTATCGAGCGGTTCATTGATTTGGATGGTAGCACGTCGAGCAAACCGGGAGCCCGATGCTAAAATAAACGGATGCTCAAAGTGGGCTTCATCGGATGGCGTGGCATGGTCGGCTCGGTGCTTCTGCAAAGGATGCGCGAGGAATCCGACTTTGACGGGCTCGAAAGCCATTTTTTCTCGACCTCCAACGCCGGCGGCGCACCGCCGCCCGAGGCGCATCACAAAACGCTCCTCGACGCTCACGACATCGAGACGCTCAAGCGCTTTGACGTGCTGGTCTCGTGCCAGGGCGGCGACTACACCAAGCGCGTCTTCGCGCCCCTGCGCCGCGACGGCTGGTCCGGCTATTGGATCGACGCGGCGTCCACGCTGCGCATGGAAAAAGATGCGGTGCTGTTACTCGATCCCGTGAATCGGCCGGTGATCGAAGCGGGATTGCGCGACGGGGTCAAGTCCTACATCGGATCGAATTGCACCGTGAGTTGCATGCTGATGGGTTTGGCTGGATTGTTTCAGCACGACATGGTCGAGTGGATGACCACGATGACCTATCAAGCGGCGTCCGGCGCGGGCGCGGCGAAAATGCTCGAGCTGGTGAAGCAAATGGGCCGGCTCGCCGGGAAAGCCGACGCGACCCCCGGTGCGAGCACCGACGCGCTGCTCGCCGAGCAACTCGTAACCGCGGAACAGCGTCATCCCGATTTTCCGGTTGCCGAAATCGGCGCGCCGCTGGCCGGCAGTTTGCTCGCCTGGATCGACAGCGAGGTGCCCGGCGGACAAACGCGCGAGGAGTGGAAGGGCGAGGCCGAGACGAACAAGATCATGGGCACGAAGCGCACGATTCCCGTCGACGGCATCTGCGTGCGCATCGGCACGATGCGCTGCCACAGTCAGGGCGTGTGCGTGAAGCTGCGCCGCGACGTACCTCTTGACGATATTGAAGGCATTCTTCGTGCCTCGAACCCGTGGGTCCGCGTGATTCCCAACACAAAGGAGGCTACGCTCAAGTGCCTGACGCCGGCGGCGGTCTCCGGCACGCTGAATGTGCCCGTGGGACGCGTCCACAAATTGCGGATGGGTCCCGAGTATTTAGGCGCGTTCACCGTAGGCGATCAGTTGTTGTGGGGTGCGGCCGAGCCGTTGCGCCGATTCCTCGGAATGTTGCGGGATCGCTCCTAGCGTTCTCTGCGCCTCTGCGTCTCTGCGGTGAAAAAAGCGTTTTTCTACCGCAGAGACGCAGAGGCGCAGAGAAAACCAAAACAGCGTAGCGAGAGGATGCCTTTCTAGGGCGCTCGAAGTTTTGTCCACTGCGGTTTATTTTTCCAACTGAATCAATGCGTTACTGCGAGGCAGGGGTTCGCCTTCTTGACACGCGTGATAGCCTGGGCTCAAGGAGCGAATAAAAAACAAACTATGACAACTCCCGCACAACGCCAGGCACGACGCGCCAACGGCACGCACTCCACTGGACCCAACACGGCGGACGGCAAAGCGCGATCCTCGCAGAATGCCGTCAAGTTCGGATTTTTCGCCCGCGACCCCGTGGTCCGCGGCGAGGATCAAGCGGAATGGACGCAGTTCCGCGACGAAATGATCGCGGGACTCGCGCCCGCCGATCGCGCGCAGCGTATGCTCGCCGAGCGCGTCGCCGATTGCGCGTGGCGTCTGCGGCGATTTCCGGTGGTCGAAGCGGCGCTGTTCAATGTGAACATGGCGCAGGACGAAGAATGGCTCGCCGAAGTGGGAGACGATGACTCGGCCGCGCAAGCGCCCGACACGGCGATGGGTCGCGCGTTCATGCACGATTGCAATCACTCGGGCTCCTTCGTCAAGTTGTCGCGCTATGAAACAGCAATCGAGCGCGCGTTGAATCGCAATTTGCAGACGCTGCGGACGCTGCAAGCGGCGCCAAAACAAAAATTACAAAACGAACCTACCGAGGGGTTAAACGTCGTGCAGTTAGCAGCTTAGCGCTGTCTCTGCGGGCCTCTGCGTCTCTGCGTCTCTGCGGTGAAAAAACCATAAGCCATAACCTTGCCTTAGCCAAAGACGAAAGATTTTTTCACCGCAGAGACGCAGAGACGCAGAGAAAACCAAAGACGAGACTGCTGATAAACTGAGTGCATGAAGCACGCTCTGGCGCTCCTGTGCTTGTGTGCAAGTCTATCGCTTCATTCCCAGCAACACGCTCTTACCGACGCCGATCTCGCGCTGCTCAAAGGCGTTTCGGACGCCGCGATTTCACCCGATGGCGCGATGGTCGCTTGCACGCGCACGACAACCGATTACGCGAAAAACACCGTGTCGAGCGAAGTGGTGATCGTGAACGCAACAACGGGGCAAGCGCTGCATGCGTTTCCTGGATCGCAGCCGCAGTGGGCGCCGAACGGACGCAGTCTCGCATTTCGCGGGCGGGCTCCCGACCAGGATCACGAAGGACTGTGGGTTTACGACACCTCCGCCGCGGGACCGCGCTTCCTCACCGCGATCGAAACGGTCGACACCTGGCTCGGCGCGGGCGCGCTGCGCAATTTCGCGTGGTCGCCGGACAGCGCGACGATCGCGTTCGCCGGAGCCGACCCGCCGCTGCCGCCGCCCGATACCGACGTGCGCGAAATCACACGGCTCATCTACAAAACGCGCACCGGATTTTCCAATGGCCGCCACACCCACATTTGGCTCGTGCCCGCGGCGGGCGGCGCGCCGAAAATCCTTACTCCAGGACTCACCGACGAGCATTCCCTGGCGTGGTCGCCCGACGGACGGCGCGTCGTTTTCATCGGCAATCACTCCAAGGATCCCGAGAGCAACTACAACAATCACGTTTTCGCGGCGGAAGTGCCGTCCGGCGTGGTTACGCAGTTGACGCGGACAAAAGGCACGGAATTTCGTCCGCAGTATTCGCCGGACGGCAATTGGATTGCGTTCCTCGGATGGTCGCGCGAGTTGAACACGCGCGATTCTCCCGCCGAGGACACGCAATTGTGGATCATGCCGGCGCTGGGAGGCGTGCCGCGGAAACTGAGCGCCTCGCTCGATCGGCGCATCAGCGACTTCGCGTTTGCCGCAAGCAGCCGCGCGATTTACTGCCTGGCGGGCGATCACGGTGCGGCCGAGATCTTCAGAATTTCCACCGATCGCGGCACGGTGGAGAACATCACCAGCGGCAACATCACGGTGCGGTCGTTTTCGCTCGACGCGAAAAATCTTCGCCTGGCGTGGGCGCAAACCGACACCACGCACGCCCCGGAAGTGTTTATTTCCGCCGGCGACGGCCGCTCGCCGCGCCTGTTGACGCGCGAGAACGACGCGTTCGCGCGCAACGCCGCGGCCCAGAATTCCGACGCGTTCACCTTCGACAGCTTCGACGGCTTGCGCGTGCAAGGATGGGTGATGAAGCCGCTCGGCGCACAGGCGTCTCGCAAGTATCCAACGGTGTTGTACGTGCACGGCGGTCCGCACGGTATGTTTGGATACGCGTACAACGAGCAAATGCAATTGCTCGCCGCGCAGGGTTACGGCGTGGTGTACATCAATCCGCGCGGCAGCAACGGTTACGGTCAAAACTTCAGCGACGGAACGGCGATGAGTTGGGGCGGCGGCGATTACAAAGACTTGATGGCCGGACTCGACTACGCGATCGCCCACAATCCCTGGATCGACGCGGAGCATCTCGGCGTGGTGGGCGGAAGCTACGGCGGCTTCATGACCAATTGGATCGTCACGCAAACGCGCCGCTTCAAAGCGGCGGTGTCGATTGCGGGTTTGAGCAACTTGGTCAGTTTTTATGGGACGTCGTTATATCCCGATTTGATGGAAGCGGAATTTCACGGCGTGCCTTGGGACAATTGGGACATGCTGTGGCAGTGGTCGCCGCTCAGCCACATCAAAGATGTCACCACGCCGTTGTTGCTGCTGCATGGCGAAATCGACAACGATGTGCCGATCACCCAGGCGGAAGAAATGTACATGCCGCTGCGCAAGCTGGGTGTGCCGGTGGAGTTGGTGCGATATCCCGGCGAGGGCCATGGATTCCGGCAGCCGCGCCACGTTTTGGATTCGCATCAGCGCATTTCCGATTGGTTCGCGAAGTATTTGAGACCGTAAATTGCGCCGCGCTCCATATAGACTGTTGGAATCGTGCGTCAAACCGTTTTCGCGATAACGACCGTGGCGGCTGCGGTGTACTCGCTGGCCGCGTCGCTGCGCTCCAACATCGAACAGGACTTGTGGTGGCAGCTCGCGTCCGGCCGCTGGATGTGGACGCATCATGCCGTCCTGCGCACGGAAGTTTTTTCCTACACCGCAGCCGGCGAGCCGTGGACGTACTCGACCGCCGGCGAAATCATTTTCTACTTGCTGCAACGCCTGGGCGGATTCCCGCTGCTGCTGTCGCTGGCGCCCATCGCGTGTCTCGCGGCAGTGGCTTTATGCTGGGGCCGCAACCCCAGCCTGCTGCGGGCCTCCGTGGTGGTGGTTGCGATTCCCTTGATCGCGCAACGCAGCGCCGTGCGCGCCGAATTGTTCACGATGGTCTTGCTCACCGCGTTTCTAGTGATCCTTTGGAACGATCACTTGGAAGACGGTGCGCACGCGCGCCGCTTGTGGATGTTGCCGGCCCTGATGGTGGCGTGGGTGAATCTGCATCCGGGATTTATTCTGGGACTTGGCGTCGTCGCGCTGTTCACCGTGCGCCACCCTCGCCGCTTGATTCTTCCGGCCGCGGCGACGGCGGCGGCGACGTTTGTGAATCCTTTTGGATTCCGGATCTATGCGTGGGTCGGTTCGCTCGCCGGCATGCTGCCGCTGCCCGCGCCGGTTCACGCCGCGCTGGCGAGCGTGTTGGGAACGACGTCGGCCACGGCGTCATCAAACTTCATCATCGAGTTTCTTCCCGCGCCGATTTCGTGGGGCACGCTGCTCGACGCCTTTCTGTGGCGCGACGCGGCGTGGTCGAGCTTTTGGTTGATGCTGCTGTTGTCGGCGGTAGCCGCCATCGTTGGCGTTTGGCGGCGCCGCGCGTGGGGCGCGTTGATTCTTGCGCTGGCCGCGCCGCTGGCGATCGCGCGCTTGCGTTTTATCGGTGAGTTTGCGGTGTGCGCCGCTGTGATCGCGCCCGATTTGCTGGAAGGCTTAGCGCCGATGTTCGGGCGGATGTTCGGGCCGTGGACCGAGCGCTTGGCGCAGCGATTCGAGCACGCGGGTTGGCGGATCGGCTGGGCCACGGTGCTGGCGGCGTTTTGTCTCGCGAACAGCGCCGACCGAATCACGAATCGCTATTACTTTCGCCAGGGCACGGTCTCTTCATTCGGATTGCGCTTCGGACAGGAGCCGCCCGATCGCGCCATCCAATTCGTTCGCGATCATCGTTTGCCGGGACCTATTTTCAATCACTACAATCTCGGCGGATACATGACGTGGGCCGCGGCGCCGGGCTCCGCGCCCGGTCCCGGCCAGCCCGAGTATCTCGATTTCGTCGATGGCCGCGGCGATCCCTTTGGGCCCGATCTTCTTTATCAGGCGGAGCGCATGGCGGAACAGGCGCCCGACGGTTCCGACTGGCGCGCCGCGATCGCGCGCTGGAACATCGCGACAGTTGTGGTGCGCGTCACGCGGCAATACGGCATCGAGGGCGTGCAAGGTCCGGCGTTCTGCGAGTCGAGCACTTTCCATTTGGTCTATCTCGATTCCGTCTCGGCCGTTTTCACGCGCGCGGAAGATCCGGCCACACCGGCGCTCGATTGCAAGACGGTGCGCATGCCGCCGCCGCGCGCCGATGCGTCGCCGTGGGATCGTTACAACGCGCTCGCCGCGGCGGGCCGCGTCTACTGTTCGCTGGAACGCTACCAGGAGGCGGAACAGTCGTGGCGCGCCGCCGCGGAAGTTTTCGGCGATGGGGCGGAGATGCGTCTGAACTTCGGCGAATTGCTCCTTCGCCAAAAACGCATGAGCGAAGCGGAGCGGGAATATCGCGCCGCGCTGGCGCTCCATCCCACCGCGGGAACATTTGCCGCGCTCGGCGGATTCCTGAGCGACGAGGAGCGAATTCCCGAGGCCAACCAGTTGCTGCGCGCGGCGGCGGCGCGCGAGAGCCGTCCGTTTGGAACTTGGCTGCGAATCGCGCGCAACGAATTGACGCTGAATCGTCCCGCCGAGGCGCTCGACGCGCTCGAGCGGGCCCAACGCGCCAGTCCCTTTCAAGGCGATGCCGCGTATTTGGGCGTGCTGGACATGGCCGGCTTGTTGAGCGCGAAAGGGAAGGCGTTGCTCGCGCTGAAACGCCCGCAAGAAGCCGTGGCGGCGCTCGAAAAATCGCGGGAACTGTCGTGGGGTGTCGGGCAGCCGCCGGACTTTTGGATCACCCTGGCCCAAGCGTATCGCGAAGCCGGACGCTCCGCGGATGCGGCGCGCGCCGCCCGCGAGATCGGCCGGGCGTCATCAGCCGCATCGCCGTTTCAGCAGATCAATCAGCTAGCGCCGATCATTCAATGACGGTTGCCGTTTGCCGGTTGCCAGTTCTTCACTTTTGCCTTTTGCCTTTTGCCTCTTGCCTTCGTCTTTGCCCTTTTCCTTCGTCCTCCCGCTCGAAGGCGAAGAAAGTTCTTGACTACTATTTTAGTTTAATCTAAATTACAACCATGACTCCCGGTCCCAACGTCTTCGCCGCCATCGCGTCGCCGCGCCGCCGGGAGATCCTGCGCTTGGTCTGGCGCGACGAACTTTCGGCCGGCGCGATTCACCAGGCGATGCCCGACGTGACCTTCGGAGCCGTCTCGCTGCAGTTGCGCCAGTTGGAGGCGGCGGGCCTGGTCGAGTCGCGCGGGGAAAAGCAATTTCGCTACTATCGGGCGCGTCACAAGGCGCTGGGGCCCGTCGCCCGGATGCTGGAGCGGATGTGGGACGACGCGCTGTGGCGCTTGAAACTCGCCGCGGAGTTGGAAGCGTCGCGCCGCGGACCAAAGGCGCGCAAGCGCAAGAGGAGAAAATCAAAATGAATTTACCGAATCGTCTGAATCGCGATATCACCATCGAAGCGCCGCGCGATCTGGTGTTTCAATTCTTCACCGACACGCCGCACTGGGCGGCGTGGTGGGGCGCGGGCTCCACCATCGACCCGCGGCCGGGCGGCAAGGTGTACATCCGTCATCCCAACGGCGTGGAAGTGTCTGGCGAAGTGCTGGAGGTTGCGGTTCCCGAGCGGATTGTGTTCACGTACGGCTACGCGAGTGGCGCGCCCATTGGGCCAGGGCAGTCGCGCGTCACGATTCACTTGGACGAATCGGCGGCGGGCACGCGTTTGCGCTTGGCCCACGATTTCGCCGACGCCGCGGCGCGCGATCAGCACGTGCAAGGCTGGAGATTCCAGCTATCGCTGTTCTCGAACGTGGTCGCCAACGAATTACACGCGGGCGCCGCGGGACTTGTCGACGCTTGGTTCGACGCCTGGGCGGAACCCGACGACAGCGCACGTCGCGCGACGCTCGACCGCATCGCCGCTCCGGGCGTGCGTTTTCGCGATCAGTACAGTTTGCTCGACGGCCTTGATGATCTGTCGGCGCACATCGCAGGTGCGCTGCGCTTCATGCCGGGAATGCGCTTGAAACGCGACGGCAACGTACGGCACTGCCAGGGCACGGTGCTTGTGAATTGGGTTGCGGTTTCCCCTGACGGTCAGCAGCGCGGCGGCGGTGCGAATGTGTTTGTCTTCGGCGCCGACCGCCGCATTCTGTCCGTTGCAGGATTCTGGAACCCTGCGTCGGCTTAACGGGATCGAGAGGATGAGCACGATAAAACCTCATCCTGTTAAAGTGTGCTGCTTTTCTTTGTGATCTTTGTGTCTTTGTGGTGAACCGAGTTGTTACTGCGCGGACTTCCGTTCGCGCTTGTACGGGTCCTTCAAATACTTTTCCACCTCGGCCTGCGCACCCTGCGTATCGTCGCGGGTGCGCTGCGCCAGGCGATATTCGTTCACCGCGCGATCGCGCTGGCCCGAGATGTCGTAGATTTTGCCGAGGCTGATGTGCGACCACACTTCGGTCCACGCCGGATCGCGGTCGCCGTTGAGCGCGTCGCGGAAGGCATTGGCGGCGGTATTGTAGTCGCCGCGGTTGAAGAACACTTCGCCCAAGCGGAAATGCGCCAGCGAACTGTTGCGCGACTGGTCGAGGGCCCGCTGGTATTCCTTGATCGCTTGATCGTATTCGCCGGCGTCGGCCAATTGCTGGCCTTTCACGATCGCGACTTTCAAACGAAGCGCCGGTGAATTTTTCAGAATGCGATTGTCGGGATCGATGATGACTTTCTTCGGCCGGCCGAAACATTCGATCGTGAAATCGCTCGACGTGCCGGACACCTCCACGCGCTGCGTTTCGGGATTGCCCTCGGTCTCGATGCGAACGTCCACGGGCATTTTGAATGTGTCGAGGTCCTGGCGAATCTGGCCGACGATCTTGAATCCTTTTTGCGTGCGATAGACGATGTACGTCGACTTGAATTCCGGCGCGCCCGTGGATTCGAACCACTGGATGAAGAATCCTTCGAGATTCTGCTTGGAGACCGCCTCGAATTCCGCGCGGAATTGCTCGGTGGAAACGCCGCCGCCATGGTATTTCGCCAGCACGTTGCGGATCGCCGTGAAAAACGCCTGGTCGCCGACCACGCCGCGGAGCATGTTCATCACCACGGCGGGTTTTTTCGCCAGCACCGAATCGTATTCGGGCGAATATTCTTCCAGATTGGTTCCCCGCGTGATCGCCGTCGAGTCGTTGGAGAGCGCCACGACGGTGAATTCGCGATTCAAGTCCTCGGTCGCGAGTTTGCCGGCGGATTCTTCGGTCCAAAGCAGTTCGCCGTAGGTGCCCATGCCGACATCGATCCACAAATCTTGCCGGGTGGCAGGGGAAACCGTGTACCGCCACCACTGGTGCGCGATTTCGTTGGCGAGAATCCGATTGTTCACATGCGTGCCCGTCGCGGCGGGCGAGAGGAAAATCAGTCCCGGTGCGGCGTAGCTGTTCACCGAGCCTTCGTCGATTTCCACCAGCGCCATTTGCGTGACCAGATCCGGTCCCCACTTCGACGTGAAGTAGGTGAGCATTTTTCCGGCCGCTTCGCCGTATGCTTCCGACGCGGCCTTTTGGTCGCCGCGGAAATACACGTCGACCGCCGCGCCGCCCGACGTTACTTTCGTGACGGCCTCGCGCACCGCGGCGATGCTTCCCGGCAGCGAGGGACGATCGAACTTCGAGCTGTAGACGAGCTTTCCCCCGGGCGCGGTTTTCGCGCCGCCCAAATTGAGGCCGGAGGTCAACACGGTGTACGCGGCGGGCACGGTGACGTTGTATTCCGCCGTGAAGCGATCCACGTCGTAGTTGGCCACCGGAAACCAGCGGCCGGGGTAAAGCAAATAACTGACCGGATCGCCGACGTACGCGAGCTTCAATCCGTCGACCGGTTGATTCTCGCCGTTGGCCAGCACGCCTTCATACTCGATGGTGAACGAGGAAGCTTGACCCTTCAGGAGCGGTTGGTCGAACGTCAACCGGAGCGTCCCTTCCTGCTGGAATCGCTCGACGTTGATGGTTTTTCCGTGGGCGTCGGCGACGCGCGAGACGCGCAGGTTGTTGTTCAGCTCGACGACCGTGGAGATGGAATCGTCTTCCGGAACGAATCGGCAGACCGTTTTCGCCTTGAGCGTGTGCGTTTGCGGGATCAACTCGAGGTCGATCGAATATCCGTTGATATGAATGCGTCCCGAACGGGCCAGGGTGCGGGATTCCTGCGCGGTCGCGGCGACCGTTATTGCGAACAGCGATGCGAGGACGATGGCGCGATGCTTCATCGGCCTGCCGCCATTTCCGCCACGCGCTCGGCGGCGCGGGTCATGGGATCGCCGTCGGTCGCCAGGAGTCGCGAGACTTCGGCCAATCCGCGGCGTTGGTCGTCGCGCGCCGTCGATGACTCGAGGAGGCGCGCCGCCTCGGCGGCTACGGCTTGCGGTGTGAATGCGTCTTGAATCAATTCTTCGACAACCCTGCGTCCCGCGACGAGGTTCACCATGCTGTAATAGGGCGTTCGTACCAAGAGACGCCCCACACGCCACGTAGGTTGCGTCACTTTGTAGACTACCACCATTGGCGCGCCCAGAAGCGCGGCTTCCACCGTGACTGTGCCCGAGGCTACGATCGAGACGTCGGCGTGGGCCAGGAGGTCCCACGAGGCTGACGGCCCCGAGATTTGCGTGGCGCCGGGCGCGACATCGGCGCCCGCGATTCCCGGCGCCAGCGCCACCGCCGGCTGCGCGGGAAGTCGCTTCGCGGCGTCCAGCATGCCCGGTAAGTTCAAGGCGATTTCCTTGCGCCGGCTTCCGGGCAGCAACGCGACAAGCGGCCGCGCAGGATCAAGGTTCCAGCGTGCGAAAAACTCGGCGCGCGGCATGGCCGGCTCGATCCGACGCGCCAGCGGATGGCCGATGTACTCGGCGTTGACACCGCGGTCGCGGAACCATGCTTCTTCGAACGGAAAGATGCACAGAAGCCGGCGGACGAGTCGCGCAATCTGCCGCGTGCGCCACGGCCGCCACGCCCAAGCCTGCGGAGCTACTAGATAAAGTACTGGTATATCTATTTTCTGTAATTGCTTGGCAACGCGCAGGTTAAAGTCCGGTGAATCGACCAGGATCGCGAGCTTGGGCCGCCGCCGTTCGGCTTCTTTCACTAGATTCTTGAAGTGTCCGTAGATGCGCGGGATGTCGCTGAGGACTTCCTTTAGACCTACCGTGGAAAGCGCCGACGCGTCGACGGTGACTTCGCATCCGGCGGCTTTTAGGCGCTCGCCGGCGCATCCGAAAAAGCTGACGTTGGGGTCTTGGCGGTGCACGGCTTCAGCCAACCATGCGGCGTACCGGTCGCCGGATGCTTCACCGGCGGAAATCAAAATGTCGGACACAAGACCATTGTATCGCGGGGTGGTTTGCCCGGTTGCAGTTGTCAGAACCATTCGCGGTAGCGAATGGGTGCGCCGGCGCCGGCATTCGCGAGCCGATCCGCTACCGCGGATGGTTCTGACTCAACGACGCGGCGGTTTGGCGCGTCTGACATCATATAAGGATGAGAGTGCACGCCGCCGTTCTCGCGCTTGTGGTGTCGATACCGGCGGTGCTGGTAAGTCAATCTGCGTTGACTTTTGAGAAAACCGAGTACACCGTGCGCGCGGGACAGCCGGTGGAACTGGCGGTCGCGCCCGAGTCGCGCGATTTTCTGAAGAATGCGGTGGAACGTCGCGTGAGCTTGCGGGGCAAAGAAGCGTCGCCACGGATCACTGTTGCCCCGAACGCCGACGGCACGGCGATCCTGTTGGCCGCGTCGCTTTCCGCCACTCCCGGCGACTACTCCGTCGATGTAACCGCGTCGTCGCCCGGAAGCGACACGCGAACCGCCGCGATTACGGTACACGTGCTGGCGCGCGAGTCTCCCACGATGGTCGCGGGCGCTGCGGCGGCCACGCCGCCGCCGGTGATTCTGATCAACGGTTGGACGCCCGGATCCACCTCGTGTGGACTCGATGCATCTTTTCTGGGCGGCACCTTCGGCACGCTCGGATCAAAGTTAAACGCCAGCGGCATCCCCACGGTCTATTACTTCGACACGTGCGCGGAGTGTCCGAACTGCACGATTGAAAACCTGGGAATCATGCTGAACGATTTGATCAACGGCACCGCGACCACGCCCGGCATCGAGTACACCAACGGGATGCTCGTGCCGCAGATCGACATCATCGCCTTCGACATGGGTGGACTGGTGGCGCGCGCGTATCTCAGTGGATTTCAGCCCAACGGTGCATTCGCCACGCCGGTGAATTCGCGAATCCGCAAGCTGATCGAAATTGCCGTGCCGAATTTCGGGACGTTTCTCGCGACCAACTCGTCGCAGAGTCCGCAGACGCTGGAACTCGCGCCGGGCAGTCCGTTGATTTGGAATCTAGCGCGATGGAATCAAGGTTCCGACGATTTGCGCGGCGTCGACGCGCTGGCGATCATCGGAAACGCCGGCGCACTCAACGGTGCGAGCGGTGGAACCACCGGGTACAGCGACGGCGTGGTGTCGACCACCAGCGCGTCGATCGGATTCGCCACTGGAATTGCGGCGAATCGCACCCGGATTTTGCCGTACTGCCACACCACCAACAATCCGCTGGTGAGTTGCGCGTCGGGAGCGGCGCCGATCGCCTTCGTCGATTTGGCGCCGCAAACGCTCACGATCATCGACTCATTTCTCACCGGCACCACCACGTGGCAATCCACCGGGACGGCGCCGGCGGCCGACACGTTTCTCGCCACGCTCGGCGGCGTGTTGTTTGCGCTCGAAACGGCTTCGAACGTGATCGTGTCCGATGTGACTTCGGTGTCATTGGGCTCTGTCGCCATGCAAGCGGGCGTACCGGCGGGCGAGTTTTACTACACGGATTTTGTGAAGGGCAGCGGCGCCCTGATTTTGAAGAGCTCGTCGCTTGGATCGCTGAATTGCATGAACTACTTGCCGGTCGCCGGGCGTTACTCGTCGGTGCGCTGCAAGGAGTCGCCGTATATTACCGGCGTGTCGCCGGAGGAAAGCGGCAGCGCGGCGGTGGTGGCGGCGGGCGCGACGATCACCATCAGCGGATCGGGCTTCGGGTCGCGTTGCAACGGCTGCGCGGTGACCGCGTTTTTCCAAGCCACCACGCCGGGCATCGCGCTCGCGACTCCCTCGTGGACGAATACGGCGATCACCGCGACGATTCCTTCGGCCTTCCAAGGTTTCTTTGAGCTTGTCGTGACCGCGGCCACCGGCACCGACAGCATCAACATTGTGGTGCAGTCGGCCACCACGCCGGTGCTGAACGCGGCGGGCGTGGTGAACGGCGCGGACTACACGGCCACGCTGGCGCCTGGCTCGATCGCGTCGGCGTTCGGTACATCGCTGGCGACGAGCACGGCCAGCGCCACGGCGGTGCCGCTGCCCAACACTTTGGCCAGCGCGCAACTGCTGGTGAACGGATCGGTCGCGCCGCTCTTCTACGTGTCACCGGCGCAGATGAATTTCCAAGTGCCGTTTGGCGTGTCGGGATCGACGACCTTCCAAGTTTCCGCGGCGGGACTTTCTACTTCGACGATCACCGCGAATGTCGCCGCCACCGCGCCGGGAATTTTCAGCGTAGATTCGTCCGGCACGGGGCAGGGCACGGTCTTGAATCAGGATTTTTCGGCGAATAGCGCGTCGAATCCCGCGACCGTTGGTTCCGTGATTCAAATTTACTGCACAGGACTCGGGGACGTGATGCCTACGCTGGCTGCGGGCGCGGCCGGCGCGACTAGCGCGCCGTTCAACGCGACCGTCGCGATGCCGTCCGTGACGATCAACGGCGTGAATGCGCCGGTGCAATTCTCCGCGATCGCGCCGGGGTTCGTCGGCTTGTATCAAGTGAACGCGCAAGTACCGCCGGGCGTTTCGGGCAGCACGCTGTCGCTGCAAATTTCGGTGAGCGGTACGGTGTCGAACACCGTGACGGTCGCAGTGAAGTGAAGCGCGATCACAGTTCGGGCAGATCGTGGCTTTTGAGGCTGTCCTGCAGAATCTCCAGATTGATGTAGGCTCCCGCTGCCAAGAGTTTCCGATACGCGGTGGCAAGATCGTCGAGCAGTTTCAAGCCGAACGCGTCTTCGAGCACGCCGACCGTGCCCAAAACGTTCAAGCCTTCCTCCTGCGCGGTTCTTCGTGCCTTCCGATCGTCGAGTAGCACGAGGTCAGCCCGGAGTTCCTTGGCAAGCTCTATGGCGCTGGTCTCGCCGATGCCAAGGCCGGTTCGGAGCGGCGTTAATCGATCCGTGCCGCTCATCGCTGGGCGAACCTTGATCCACGAGGCGGTTGAAATCTCGACGGCAGCGGGAAGATGTTGCCCCGACCTTGTGAGTTCCTCGAAAACTTCGGGAGTGATGGTGATCTCGCCGTAAAGTTTCGGCAGAAGATCTAGGTGACCGATCTTGGTGAGTACGATGAGCGGAGAGGAGTTCGATACGACGATCACGATCTGAGGTTGGCGATGGTTCGGCGGTCGTCGTCCCAATCTTCTGATCCGTAGCTCAGCGGCGTGACTCCGTGCATGGCCGCGAAGTCCATGAACATCGCCAGCGGCGTGGCCGATAGGTCCGCCGCTCGGCCGAGCGACACCTCACCTTCGCGAAACAGCTCGAGGGCAATTAGCTTCGCAGCTTCCTCGGATACGTCTCCGGTATCTAATTTGGCTGCGGCAACCAAGTCTGACGGTAGCTGAACGTTCACGGATGCCATCCTCCTAGCTTAGCGCAATTTCATTCGCGAGGAAATCTGACGTATACTCGCCAACATGAACTTCACTCGTCGCGATCTTGGAAAAATGGCGTTGGCCGCCGTGCCGGCCGCAAAGCTCTTGGCGTTGGCAAAGCCCGATTCCAAATGGGGCGGCGTGCAAATCGGCATCAACGCGCCGTACAGCTTCCACAACATGCCCGCGGACAACGACAGCGTGCTCGCCGACATCGTGGAACTCGGGCTCAGCGCGGTGGAACTGCGCTCGCAACCGATCGAGCAATTACTGGGCGCGCCGAAGGTCACCGGCGCGGGCCGCAACGCCACGGACGAGAAAAAAGCCGCCGCCAAAGCATCCGCCGAGGAACTCGCCAAGTGGCGCAGGGGCGCTTCCATGGAGAAAATCGCGGAAGCCGGCAAGAAATGGCGCGACGCCGGCGTGAAAATCGAGATTGTGAAGTTCGACGGCGTCGACACCATGCCGGACGACGTGGCCGATTACACGTTCCGGTTCGCCAAGGCCCTCGGCGCCCGCGCGATTTCCTGCGAAATTCCGTTGAGCCGCACCAAATGGTACGGGGAATTCGCGGCGAAACACAAAATGATGGTGGGGTATCACGGCCACACCAACATCACCGATCCCGAGGCGTTTGGGCGTCCCGAAAGTTGGGAGCAGGCGATGACGTATTCGCCGTACAACGGCATTAACCTGGACATCGGCCATTTCATCGCCGGAAACAGCAAGTCGCCGGTGGAGTTTTTGAAGAAGCACGTCGACCGGATCACGCACATTCATCTGAAGGACCGCAAACTGAACGGCGGCCCGAATTTCCCGTGGGGTCAAGGCGACACGCCGATCAAGGAAGTGTTGCAACTGATGAAGAAGGAAAAGTATCCGTTCCAAGGCACGATCGAATTTGAGTATACGGTGCCCGAGGGTTCGACGGTGATGGCAGAATGCGCCAAGTGCGTCGCGTATTGCAAGGACGCGTTGGCGTAGCCCGCGCACGAATGGAGCTACACTGAAGTCATGACCGAATTGCGATCGCTGACACCTGAGGAATTAGCGCATGAATTGTCGGTCGGTTCATCTTGCCGGTCCCGCAGCAGCTTGAGGGCAGCTCAGCCCCAAAGGAGTCTGTGTGACAACTCAGCCCCGCGCAGGGGCGAGCTATGTCAGCCCAGGTCGGAGCCGGAGCGTTTTTTGCTCCGGCTCCGACCTGGGTCGCGTCGGATTATGAAATGGAGTCCTGAAAGGACGACCCAAACCTCATTCGCCTGCGTCGCTCTGATTTTTTGAATCGCGCTTTCAGCGCTTCGTTCTACCGCACTGTAACCCAGGCCTGCGCCGGAGCAAAAAAACGCTCCGGCTTCGACCTGGGCTGTCATAGCTCGCCCCTTCAGGGCGAATTTTCACACAGACTCCTTCGGGACTCGCGAATGAGAAGTCTCGTCATCACTTCTTCCGCGCCGCCAGCGCGTTTTCGTACTCGTGTAGTTGTCGCAGCGCATCCTCGCGATAGCCGGGCGGAAATGCCGGCGATTCGACGGCGCGCTTCTGCGTCGCGACGGCCTTCTCCAAATCACCCGACCGGAAATAGGCGAGCGCCAGCACTGTCAGATAAGTCGGGTTGGGCGAGAGTTCGAAGGCGTGCTGGATCAACGCAATCGCCTTTGGAAAATCACGATGCGCGGGATCGGCGCAATCTGCGTAGATGCCGGCCGCCAAATTGTACGCCTCGGCCCATTGTGGCCGGAGCCGCGCCGCGCTCTCAAAATCGGCGGCGGCACCAACGCAATCCTTCGCGATTCGTAGGGAGCGGCCGCGCCGGACAAACAGAAATGCCTCGTCCGGATGCAACTCGATCGCCCGGTTGTAATCGGCAATCGCGGCGTCGCGCTGGTTGAGTGAGTGTTCCGCCTCGGCGCGTCGAAGGTACGCGTCCCAGCCGGCGGGATCGCGGTCGATTCGCGCGGTGAAGTACGCGACGGCGTTGTCGAGCGCGATCGCGTCGCTCTTGTTCACCCAGCCGACCGCCTGGTCGCCCGCACCGTTGGCCTTGATCCAGATGCGGTCACCTTCCACACGCTCGACCACGGCGACAATGTTTACGCCGAGACCATCCGGTTTGATCAATTTGGTTTGTCCCGCGGCGTCGACCCCAAAGTAGTCGCCGAAACCCTTGAGCATGACGATCCGGCCAGTCGATTGTGGCCAAACGTACGACGCTGCGAGCATCAGGAGCAAGATCGTTCTTGGGCGGGTAGAAAGCATCGCTCGTTGCACGTTAGACGCTGCTGGCCGGGCGGAGGATAGGACGGTATGAGGCATCGGAGGAATCAGCCACGGAGGCACGGAGAGCACCGAGAACTACAACACGGGGTTTCTCGGTGTTCTCGGTGTCTCGGTGGCTAATCACCGCTACTCTGAAATCATTCCGATGGTGCGCAGCCACGTTTCCACCAACTGCGGCCAGGCGGTAATCGCGAATTTGGTGCGCCGCAATCCAAACGCATGGCGGCCTTCCGGGTAGATGTGAATCTCCGCTGGAACACCGGCGTTTTTCAGCGCGATGTAGTAGACCAGCGAATTGTTGACGGGGTCCACGTCGTCGTTCTCCGCTTGGACGATAAAAGTCGGCGGGGTGTTTTTCGTGACCGGCACCGTGGAGACCAACTCGAACTTCCTTTCATTGATCCACAAATGCCCCGGATACAGAACCACGGAGAAATCCGGGCGGCAGCTCTGTTTGTCGGCGGCGTCGACGGGCGGATACAGGCGCTTGTCGAAATGCGTGCTGATGTCCGCTGACAAGTGCCCGCCGGCGGAGAATCCCAGCACGCCGACTTTGTGAGGATCGATGTGCCACTCCGCGGCGTGCAGGCGGATCAAGCCCATGGCGCGCTGCGCGTCTTGCAAAGCCATCTCAATTTTCGGGTGAATGACGCATTTGCATCGCGGATCGCGCGACGGTCCACCGCCGGGCACGCGGTATTTCAGCACGACGCACGTCACGCCTTTCGACGTGAGCCAGTCGCAAACTTCGGTGCCTTCGAGATCGATGGCCAGGACTTGATATCCGCCGCCGGGAAAAACCAACACCGCCGCGCCGGTGTTTTTGCCAGAGGGAGAATAAACGGTGATCGTGGGGCGCGAGACGTTGGAAATATACGTCCACGATTTGCCGGCGACCAAATTTTCGGCCGTCGCCACCGATTCCGATTCACTTGTGATCGCGATATCGGAAGCGGGCGCCGCGCCCGGCCACAGCGCGATTTGCGGATGTCCCGGTGGCGGCTGCCAAGTTTTTTGAGCGAAGAGTGAGGAAACGCACAGGAAGAGAACGCAAGTTTTCACGCAGACAGGATAACGCAATGGGCCGCGACAGTAATGGAGCGTTCGAATTTCTGGCGGCTCCGCCGCTGCTTTGTGCGGAAGGGTTGCGCCCTTCCGCGAGGCATCCTCTTTAGAATTGCGAGGCGATGTCTTGCTCAAGCGAGACATCGCCTCGCACGAAGGGTGGCTACGGTTCTTCGGAAAGGCAAAGCCTTTCCGCACAAAGTAGCGGCGAAGCCGCTAGAAACTCAGACTGACCCACTACCGGAGCGGCGCCGACGTTTGCCATTGGTGTAAAGCCCGGTGCGAAAACACGAGATGCCGGTTGTGCGGCTCAGCCCCGCTTGCGCAGGCTGATACTTCCGTACGTCGTGTTCAGCTTGACGGTCGCGCCATTCGATCCTACGGTGCCCGTCATCGTTCCGTTGTTATTGTCGTGATGCGTCTCGACGCCGGAAAATTCCGAGTACACTTCACCGCTGCGCGCCGAGGCGTCCACTTGAAACTTGCCGGATTGCGGCAGCGACACTTCAATCTTGCCGGACTTGTTTTCCACGTTGATCGCGCCCACGGGCGTCTTCGACGTTTCCAGTTCCACACCGGCGTCGCGATCGGTGATTTGTACGGGACCGTCGAAATCCACCACGTGGACGTCTTTCGAACTCGTGCGCACCGTGACGCCGCCTTCCGGCTCGGTGATCGTCAGCCATCCCGAGGAGAGATCGACTTTGCCGGGCAGCTTGCCCACTTCCAGTTCCGTGCGGTTGCTCGACCAGTGCAGCGACTTCAGGCTGGCGAACATAATCGATCCCGTGTACTCGCCGCGCACGACGACATCGCCGTCCACATCGCTGATCTGCACGTCGCTGCCGGCGCCGTCCATCTCCACGCCGCCCTTGATGTGTTCCACCGTCACCGATCCGCGGCGGATATCCAACTTCATCTTGCCGTCAACGTCCTGCACGTCGACGTCGCCGCGTTCCACGTTCAACGTCACCGCGCCGGCGATGTCGCGCACGCGTACGTCGCCGCGTTTGCCGTCGATGCGCACCGATGCCCCGCGCGGCACGTGAATGTCGAGATCGGCGTGGACCGAAACGCGCCGCTGCGAGTTGTTGTAGTTCACGCGCACCACGTAATCGGAACCTTCGCGCACAATTTCCACGGGACTCGCGTCGTCGGCCTGACGCGCGGTGTCGTCGCTCGCGGCATTCACGCGTTTCTCGATGTGCACTTCAATTTGTTTCTCGCTGGTGCCTTCGATGTGCACTTCACCGGAGGGATTCACCACCACGATGCTCGGTTTGTCGTCGGAAATCTGCTGCACTTGTTCGTGCGAGTAGGTGTAGTCGCGGCCGAAAATTTCGTTCCAGGGAATTTCCGGATCGATATTCATGCGCGGACTGTGCGCGATCGCCACGCCGATCAGGCAGAGAAAGATAATCAGAAAAACTTCGCCGCCCGTAACGATGGGCCGCGGCGGCAGGGAAGGATCGTGCGGCGCGACGGTTTGAATCAGCCGCAGCACGCCGAGCAGGATCAGCAGCACGGGCCAGTATTGGCCGACCAAGTGCCACACGGGAATGTCGGGGCGGAAATTCCGCACCAGGAACAATGTTCCGATGGCCAAAATCACAATCGGGCCGAACAACGATCTACGACGACGCATGGCCCTCTCCCGATCCGCTTGAAGAAGACGATGGCGGATACACCGGATAACTTGGATAGTCTGTCGCCGGCGGCGGCGGAGGCGCAGCCGGGCTTGCCTGATACCCCGGAGTGCCGGGTGGCGGCGGAGGATTCTCGCCCATCGCCTGGCGGCGCGCCCAATCTTTGTCCTGCCACGGCGTGGCTTTCCAGTTCTTGTCCCACGGCGGAACGTTTTGGTAGTAGGCGCTGTCGTCCACGACCATGTGTTCCACCAATCGCACGAGGCCGAAGACGATCAGGACCACGGGCCACGTCTCATGCCAAAAACTCCAGCGACCCCAGATGTAGTCGACGGCGAACAGCACGCCGATGGTGATCAGCATGATCGGACCGGCGACGGAACGGCGGCGGCGCATACTAGATTCCTCCTTGCGGTCCGCGCGGCGTGTCGTCGCTCAAGCGGCTGATCAGCATGCTGACGCCGAGTCCGATCAGCAAGAGCGGCCACCAACGGAAGATTTGCGAGATGCTCAGATAGCCGAGATTGCTGGCCAGAATAATCGCGCCAATGGCGATCAGAAACATCGCCGCGCCGGACCGCGCGCTCGCTCCTGAACGATTCGTCGAGGCCATGGGCGCAGCCGCGCCGGGCGCGGGGATGCCGGGGGCGCCGAGTCCGGTGCTTCCGTCGGACGAAAAAACGCCCGACCATTCGTCGACCGGCAAACCCAGGGCGCGCCGCTTGGCGGTGTGGTGCGCTTCAATCGCCATGTAGAAGAGAAACGCCGGAATCATCAGGCCGACCATCGGCTCCAATTCTCCGTGGCCCGCCAAGTTGATCAAGAGACCAAAAAGGATGATGTGCACGAATCCCTTGGCGAACTGTCCGTTGTAAATCGCGCCGACGCCGGGAATGAATCCAAGACCGAACGCCAAGCCTGGGATCGGTCCGGTCGGCGGTCCCATCGTCACGCCGGGTGCCGGTGCGCTCATTTCGCGCGCCAGGCAGTTTTCGCAGTAGACCGTGCCTTGGTGCTCGCGTTTGCAGTCGTCGCACATGGCGCGCCCGCAAATGCGGCAGAAGGAGGTGGCCTCCGCGGATGGATGTGTTACGCAAGTCATAAGCTAGATCCTCAAATCAAAGTACAGTGCTGAGTGCTGAGTCCTGAGTGCTGAGTCCTGAGCGTTCTACTCAGCACTCAGCACTCCCGGACTTCTGCATCACAATACGGTCGCCGTGGTCTTCAACGGCCGACTCCAACGATAGTCTTTGGTCTGCGGCGGATTCTGATTCTGCGGCGCGCTCTTTTGCTTCGAATCAGGCTGCGATTTCTTGGTGTCGTCTGGCTTCGGTTGCGGCGCAGCCGTATCGCTGGAATCGTTCTGCCACATCTGCAATTGCGTTTGAATCTCGTAGACCACGCGGAGATTCTCGTAATACTTGGTCACGTTGGCACCGGCCAGCGCGACGCGGCGCGTCACGTTGGTCTTGAGATTGCCCGGCTGCAAGTCCGACAACTCCAGGCTCCGCACGTCGAAGCCCGCGGCGCTCAACACCATCGACACCGACATCACTGTCATCGCCATGCCCAACGCAAAACGCGGCTCGAGGACCGATCGTACCACCGGCGACACCGCATGATCCCACCAGCCCATGAAACGATGGCGCCAGGCCGGCACGCCCGCCGGCGCTTGTCCCGTGGTTTGGTCGAGGATGCGCGAGATCAACTCGACGGGAACGTCCACTGCGCCGGCCTCCTGCGCGTAGCGCATCGCCAGCCGCATGTCGGCGATCAATGTTGCGCAATTCGTGCAGCCGTTCACATGCAATTCCAACTCGGCTTCCTCGGTCACGGAGAGCAATCCGTCGAGATAGTCGCACAACAACGGTTCTACCTGATTGCAGAAGATCGCTTTCATATGCCTGCCTCTCTGCCACTCCCGGACGATGCGGCCCTGCGCCGCAGGATCTGTCCGAGCGCGGCCCGGCCGCGATTGATTCTCGATTTCACGGTGCCTTCCGGCACTCCCAAAACAATGCTGATCTCTCGATACTCCAATTCCTGCATGTCGCGCAAGATCACCGCTTCGCGCAAATCCGGCGACAGGCGCGTAATCGCGGCCTGGATCGCCTCGCGTCCCTCTTGCTCGATCATCACCACGTCGGGACGCGTGAAGGTGACGTTGGTTTCGGCAATCTCGGCGGTGTCCTCGTCGTCGACAGAAACGTCCGCGCGTTCTTTTTTGTGTTTCCGATAGTGATCGATCAGCAGATTGCGCGTCAAACTGGTGAGCCACGTAGTAAAGCTGCCTTGCGATCCTTGGAAACTGCCCAGCGTTTTGTAGACGCGCAGGAACACATCCTGCGTCAGGTCGTCGGCCTCCTGCGTCCGGCCCGTGAACCGGTAGCAGAGATTGTAAATCCGCCGAGTATGGGTCCGAACCAACTCGGCCCAGGCTGCCTGATCGCCGGTCAAGCATCGCTCAACCAGGATGGTATCGGGTTCCAAGCCCCTCCCCGTCTCTTTCCGGCGCGTCGACTTCTCCCAGGGCGCCGAAACGGCCGGTGCTTTTCCCAGGGTCATTGCTGCGGCTGCCATACACCACATGAAACGAGTCGCCGCGCCGAAAAGTTCAATCTTTTCGGTAGGACAGGCGCCGTCGCCCGTCGCGCCCAGACGGCGGTTATATTATCATTGCGACGGCGTGGACTGGCCGGCTGGACCGTGGCGTTCACATCTGCGACAGGCGAGGGCGCGGGTCGTATATACTGCGACAGGCGAGGACGCCTGTCCTGCCGAAAATGAAACGCCCCGTTCGTGTGATTACAACCGGTTTGGTGGTGGCAGCCTTCATCGGCTACGCCGCCTGGACCGTGATGCACAACCCTGCGTGGCGTAACTTCGACTATCGCAAGCTCTTCCAGACCATCGAACAGATTCGCGTGCCGGAAATGCTCGGCGCGGCCCTGCTCATGTACATGACCTACTTTTTGCGGGCCTGCCGGTGGTACGAGTTCCTTCTTCCCGTGAAAGCCACTGATATTCGCCGTAACTTCGTCGCGATGGTCATGGGATTCGGCGCGGTGGCGGTCCTGGGACGCCCCGGAGAGTTGGTCCGGCCCTACTTAGTGGCGCGCCAGGAAGACATGCCGGTGTCGAGCCAGATGGCGGTGTGGGTCCTGGAGCGATTTTGCGATACGGTGGCGATGGTCCTAGTCGTGGCGGGCGGATTTCTTCTCGGCGGATCAGGCGAGGAGGAGCCGGGCACGCCGGTGGCGCCGCTTCTCGTTGGAATGCGTCGGGCCGGAATCACCCTGCTGATCGCGACGGTGATCGGCACAGTGCTGTTGATCATTTACGAAGAGCGCTTGCGCGCGGGCAAACCGCTACGTCTCGGGTTTTTGCCACACGGTTGGGCGGACCGGGTACGCGATGCCATGGCCAGCTTCGCCCGCGGATTGGCGGCGCTGCGCAGCGCGCGCGCGATCTCGCTCGGCGCGGTCTACTCGATCGCGATTTGGGTGATGATCGCCGCGGCATTCTGGATGGTCCTGCAAGCCTTTGGACCGCCGCTCGACGATCTGAACTTTGCATCGTGCATGTTGGTGATGGGTTTTGCGATCGCCGGATCGGTTGTGCAGGCCCCCGGCGTCGGCGGGGGATCGCAGGTGCTGGCGATTCTGGCGCTCACCGAAATCTACGGCGTGCCTCCGGAAATCGCCACGACGGCCGGCATTGTCCTGTGGGCCCTCGCGTTCATGTCGGTGATCCCCTTGGCGTTTGGGGTGGGATTGTCGAAGGGAATCACTCTGCGAAGCCTGCGGATGATCACGAAGGAGCAGGGCGGAACGGCGTCGGGGTTTTGGAGGAAGCAGGACCTTTTGGAGCGAGGAAAGCGGTAGGGCGGAAGACGAAATCAAAAATCAAAAATCAAAAGGCAAAAATCAAAAATGGCTCAGCGGACGCGATCGGGCGCACGAAGGCTCGGTCCTTCATTTTTGATTTTTGATTTTTGCCTTTTGATTTTTGATTTCGAAGGGGTTTTAGGGGGGCGGCTTTCTGGGATCTCACGAATCCCGCGCGGATCGATGCCTCCGTACCGAGCCTGCCAGCCATTTCAGTTGCGATGACCGAGCAAAGCCGCCAATACCCTACATGCAACGCCGCATGCATAGCGTCACATTGCTCTATTCAGCCACAGGGCGTTTCGGGAATGAAGCTCTCTTAAGGCTATTACCCGGTATCTTTTGGCCGTACGGGGCCCACCTTTGGTACGACGTTGTTGCCTGAGCCGTAACGCTGTAATAACATGTTTTACCTAATGGACTTGGCTTATGGATTTTAGCTGGAGTAGCGCCGTTGCCACGTGGTACGCACCGGAAAACCGGCGTCGCGCGTTGTACTTGGGACTGCTGGCGGGCCTGGCGATCGCCTTGGTCAACATGCAGGTTCGCAAGCCGTATCCGTTCGGCGCACTCTACTTCGTGCCGATTCTGATCATGGCGGCGTCGCTGGAACTCTGGCAACTCTTCGCCGTCGCTGCGACGTTCACGTTCGTGCGTGAGTACTTTCAGGCCCCGGCGGCGCAAGGCGCGGCGTTCCAGGAACACTTCCAGATTGCCGCCCGCGTGACCACCTACATGGTGGGATACGTCACCACCGGTTTGCTGATCCGCGTGACGGTACAGAGCCGCCAGGCGGTGATTGAACACTTGCATCGCATGCAGGAGCAGGTGGAACTGCGCCACGACGCCGAGGAACAACTGCGCGTGCTGGTGGAAAGCAGTCCCGCGGCGATCTTGATCGCCGACAGCCGTGGCCGGGTGCTCGACTGCAATCGCGCCGCCGATCACTTGTTCCAAGCCGATCCGCCGGGCATCAAGGGACGTTTCATCGGCGACTATCTGCCGGTGTTGGGATCGATGCCCAAGGGCGCCTCGCATCATCAGCCGTTTCGCACCAAGATCTCCTCGCGCGCGCGGCGCGCCGGGGGCGAGGTTTTTCCGGCCGACATTTGGTTGTCGAGCTACGAAACGCATTCCGGCGACCGTCTTGCCGCGATCGTCCTGGACGCGTCGGAAGAATTGCGCGAGCGCGAAGAAGAAGGCTTGCACCGTTTGCTCTCGCAATCGCACATCGTGGCCGGCGCGGTTTGGCATGAAGTGCGCAATTTGTGCGCGGCCATCGCGGTGGTGCACCTGAATCTGCAACGCGAAGGCGCGCTGTCGCAGAGTCCCGATTTTCAGGCGCTCGGAAATCTGGTCGGTGGATTGAAGAATCTGGCCTCCGGCGAATTGCGTCCCCGCCGCGACACCACCGCCGAGGAAGTTTCGTTGCAGGAAGTGCTCGAGGATATGCGCATCGTGGTGAGTGGACAATTCGCCGAGGCCGGCGCGGAGATCCACATGGATATCGAGGACCATCTGCCGAACGTGATGGCGGAGCGCTATGGATTGTTGCAAGTATTCCTCAATCTCGCGCAAAACAGCCTGCGGGCGATGCGCGATTCGCCGGAGCGCATCGTCACGGTGGAAGCCCACTCGGAGGGCGACCGCGTTATGATACGCTTTCGAGATACGGGTCGCGGAATCGCGAACGCCAAGAATTTGTTTACACCTTTCCAGAGCGGCGCGGAAGTCACGGGACTTGGTCTCTATGTTTCCCGCGCGATTCTGCGCGATTTCCTCGGCGAAATGACCCACGAACCCCAGCCGCGCGGCTGCTGTTTCGTCGTGACGTTGTCGGCGGTGGGAGTTCCGCAGGAGGTTCAAGTATGAAGGCGGCCGAAACGGCGCCATCGAAGGCCGCGACGCGCATTCTGCTGGTCGACGATCACGCCTTGTTCCGCGAAAGTTTGGTGCGGCTGCTGGAAGCCGATTCCACACTCGAAGTGGTGGGGCACTGCGCCACCATCGAGGAAGCGTTCGCGATTATCGGCAAGTCCCCGCCCAACCTGATCCTGTTGGACTACGATCTGGGCGGACAAAAAGCTCCCGCGATGTTGCGCCGTCTGCAAGATTCCGGTTACGCGGGAAAAGTATTGATCCTCACCGCCGGCGTCAGCGATCAGGAAGCGCGCGAGTTGCTGGCCCTGGGAGCGGCGGGCATCTTTGTGAAGCACGATCCGCCGGAAATGCTTTCGCGCTGCGTGGAAAAAGTGATGGCCGGAGAAATCTGGTTGAATCAGGGCCATCTGCGCGCGCTGATCCAATCGCCGCCGTCGCAGCAGGAAGTGCGCATCCGCAAACTTACCGAGCGTGAACGCGAAGTGCTCCGCGGATTGCTGGAAGGGCTCTCGAACAAAGAGATCGGCTCGCGTCTGGGCGTGTCGGAAAGCACCGTGAAGTCGGCGATGCAGCAGCTTTTCCAGAAACTCGGCGTGCGCACGCGCAGCCAGTTGGTCCGCGTGACTCTGGAACAGTACATGGATCAGTTGTAGGACAGGCGTCCTCGCCTGTCCCTTTCTCAAAAAAACCAATATGAACTTCGGCCTGATTGTCGGTAACCGCGGATTTTTTCCCGATCACTTGGCTCAGAGCGGCCGCTCGGAAATGCTCGCCGCCATCGAAGGCGCGGGTCACAAGGCCATCGCGCTGACGCCGGAGGAATCGAAGTACGGCGCAGTGGAGACGCGCGACGAAGCCAACCGTTGCGCGGCGCTGTTCCGAAAACATCGCGATGTGCCCGGTGCGAGCATTGACGGCGTGATCGTGACGCTGCCGAATTTCGGCGACGAACGCGCCATCGCCGACACGCTGCGCGGCGCGGACTTGCCCGTGCCCGTGCTGGTGCAAGCGACGCCCGACACGCCGGGCCGCATGACGATCCGCGATCGCCGCGACAGTTTTTGCGGCAAGATGTCGGCGTGCAACAACCTGTCGCAGTACGGAATCCCTTACTCGCTGACCTCGCTGCACACGGAGTCGCCGGATTCCGATGAGTTCAAGCGCGACTTGGAATGGTTCGCCGCGGTTTGCCGCGTCACGAAAGGTCTGCGTCGCTTGCGCATCGGTTCGATCGGTGCGCGGCCCACGGCGTTCAACACCGTGCGCTATTCCGAAAAGCTGTTGGAAGCGAGCGGCATTTCGGTCGAGACGATCGATCTCTCGGAAATCCTCGGACGTATCGCGCGAATGAAGGACTCCGACGATGCGGCGCAGGCGAAGCTCGCGATGATGAAGAAGTACGTCTCCACCTCCGGCATTCCCGACGTCGCCATGATGAAAATGGCCAAGCTCGGCGCGGTGATCGACGGATGGATGAAGGAAACGCAAGTGGCCATCAGCGCCGTGCAGTGCTGGACCTCGCTCGAAGAATATTTCGGCGTGGTGCCGTGCACGATCATGTCGATGATGAGCGAGAATCTCATGTCCAGCGCGTGCGAAGTGGACATCGCGGGCGTGGTCGGCATGCACGCGTTGCAACTGGCCTCGCAAACTCCCTCCGCGCTGCTCGATTGGAACAACAATTACGGCGACGATCCCGACAAGTGCGTCTGCTTCCATTGCAGCAACTTGCCGAAGCATTTCTTCGCCAGCGTGAAGATGGACTTTCAGGAAATCATCGCCGGCACCGTGGGACGCGACAACACGTATGGAACGTGCGTGGGCCGCGTGAAGAGTGGACCGATGAGTTTTGCGCGATTCTCCACCCACGATCGCGAAGGGAAGATCCGCGGATACTTGGGCGAAGGCGAATTCACCAACGATTCGCTGGACACGTTTGGCGGCGCGGGCGTGGCGCGCATCCCGAATCTGCAAAAGCTGCTGCGCTATATCTGCGAGCGCGGATTCGAGCATCACGTGGCCGCGAATCTCTCGACGGTGGCGCGCGCGGTGCACGAAGCGACCACGCGCTATCTCGTTTGGGACGTTCACTATCACGCGTAATTTGGAGTGCGGCGACTTGTCGCCGCTTTGGTAGCCCGCGGCTTGACGCGGGCCGCGCTTCACGCCGTTAAAAACTGGCGCACGAGTCAAGCCTCGCGCCAAACAAAGCGGCGACAAGTCGCCGCACTCCAAATTATGAGCATCGTTGCTGGCGTAGACTTCGGAACACTCTCGGTTCGCGTCACCATTGTCGATAGCCAACGCGGCCGCCTCGGTTTCGGCGTCGCCGACTATCCGCTGCATCGCAAGCGCGAAGATCCCGATCACGCCACGCAATCGCACGCCGATCACATGAAGGCGCTGGCCACGGCCACGCGTCTGGCCGTGCAGAACGCCGGCATCAAGGGCGCGGACGTGGCGGCCATCGCGATCGATACGACGGGGTCGAGCGTCATTCCGGTGGCCGCCGATCTTACGCCGCTCGACGATTACTACTTGTGGTGCGATCACCGCGGCTGGAGCGAAGCGGCGGAAATCACCGCGGCCGCGCACGCCAAGCATTTGCCGGCGATCGATTGGTGCGGCGGCGTCTATTCTTCCGAGTGGGGATTTTCGAAGCTGCTGCACTGGCTGCGCCACAATCCTGAAAAACGCGCCTCGCTCGCCACGGCGCTGGAGCATTGCGACATGGCCGCCGCCGTATTGTGCGGCGTAAAGAACGCGAAAGACGTAGTGCGTAGCGTGTGCGCCACCGGCCACAAATGGTTGTGGAATCCCGCGCTGGGCGGATTTCCGCCCGAGGATTTTCTGGCCGGCGTCGATCCATTGCTGGCTGGAGTTCGCGAAAAACTTTCCGGCCGCGTGGAAACGTCGGACAAAATCGCGGGAACGCTCGCGCCGGAGTGGGCGGAGAAACTTGGACTGAAGGCCGGCATCCCGATTCCCGTGGGCGCCTTCGACGCGCACTGGGACGCCATCGGCGCGGGCTGCCGGTTGGGCGACGTCGTCAACGTGATCGGCACTTCCACCTGCATCATCGCGATGAGCGATCGCACCGGCTTGATTCCCGGCGTGTGCGGCGTGGTGCCGGGATCGGTCGACCCGCGATTCACCGGCATCGAAGCGGGACTCTCCGCCACCGGCGATGTTTTCGAAGCGATCGCGCGACGCTCGGGGAACACGGTGGCGTTCTTGTCCTCGAATCTCGGGAACTATCGCGCCGGTGAAACGGGATTGCTGCATCTCAGTTGGGACAACGGCGATCGCACGGTGCTGGTGAATCCGGAACTGAGCGGCGTGACGCTCGGCTGGCGATTGACGCACACGCCCGTGGATCATTTGTTCGCGGCGATCGAAGGAACGGCGATGCACACGCGCGTGATTCTGGAACGCATGGAAGAACACGGCGTGCCGATTCGCCGCTTGATCAACGGCGGGGGCGTCCCGCAGAAGAACGCGGCGTTGAACCAGGTGTACGCGAATGTGATGAACAAGCCGGTGCTCGCGCCGGAGTCCGACGTGACGAGTCTTGGCTCCGCGATCTTTGCGTTTTTGGCGGCGGGCACGTTCCGTTCGATTGAAGAAGCGCAAAACGCCTTGTGCCCGAAATACAAAGTGATCGAGCCGCAGCCGGCTGCGGCCAAGGTTTACTCGGAACTGTATCCGCTGTATCGGAAAATGTATTTTGCGTTGGGCAGCCGCGACTCCCAGGCGGTCGCGATCGGCGATGTGTTGCCGGAGTTGCGCCGGATCGCGCGAGAAGCGCGATAGCTCCTAAGCGAAACCCACCAACATGCCCGCAATGGCGAAAGCCGAGGCCAGAACCGTGACCGCCGCCGCATTCCTCGAATAGTTGGGCGGAAAGTGGCGGTCAATCCATCCGACACTGAAGCTAAAAAGCATCGCGATGAAGCTGTGTCCGGAGAGCCAGCAAACCAGCATGAGTGGCCAGCAGTTCAAAGCACAGGTACAACCGGCGATCGATCCGTAGAAGATGCAATCGCGGTCGGCTTCCCAGCCATCGGCCGACAACGGCGCGACCCAGTGACACAGGCGAGCAGCTACGACCTTCCAGGGTGACAGCAACCACGCCGCTGTTGCGAGGAATCCGATCGCGGCGCCCAAACGCCAATCGAGCCGGTGTGCGATGTGGAATCGTGTGAAGCCCCAAGCGAGCGGCACGCCGAGTGCCGCCCAGACGCCGAGATATCCGAGCAAGTAGCCCAAGCTGGCGCGATGGCGGCGAGACCACAGGCTGCGCTCGACCATCAGCCGGATTTTGTCAATCTGCAGCGGCAGCATCATCGCTGCTACCATCAGCATCCAATGCCCCCAGTTGGCGGTGCTGCCCGCATCGTGCCTATGAATGGGAGCGAGCGCCGCCAACGCGAGCCATGCGGCGGCGCTCAGAGTCAGCATCCAGATCTCGGGAAGACGCCAACGAAACTCCTCGAGAGTTTCCTCATTCCATCTCATGCTCGATAGACGCTGATGCGTCCAATCTTGATGGGATCATGCTTGCCGATCGGTCCCTCGGTTCCCGCGCGCGGCAACAATGTTACGCGGACATTCTTCTCGTCCCAATTGTTGATTTGCTTCAAGCGATCGATCAGTTCGCTGATGTCGATCGAGAAGCTGAGTCCATTGCCGGCGCTGCGCGCCGAGCGGGCGCTGGCGCGGACCACACCGAAAAGGTGCATTGTGCCGGCGTAGTGTTCCTCGTACGTCGCCGCATTGGGTTTCTCGGGAAGATTGACGTAAACCTCGTAGGTGATGTTGGCCTTCTTCGATGTAACGTTCTCGACGTGGAGATACGTCCTGCCCAGCGGCGCCGGCGGCGCGACGGCGGCTGCAACTTTGCCGGCCTTCGCTTTCGCGGCTTTCGCTTTCGGCGGCGCGGCTAGAGGTTGAATGGAGATCGCGGCGGATTGCGGCGATCCGGTGAGAGTGAGATTCTTCTTGGCGCCCACCATCTTGGGGCGTTGGGATGCGATGTTTTTGCTCATGGTGGCAATAGCCGCTAAGGCGGCGGCCGGCGCTTTGGCCAGCGGGCTGCTGGTGTCTTGGTAAACGTAGTTAAAGGGTGTCGTGGTGTCCGTCACTTGGCTTGGCGTCATGGAGACGGCTTTTCCGGTGGCGTCGTAGAAATTGAATTTGATGGACGTCGCCCAAGTGATCTTGCGGCCGCCGACGTTCACCGCCACGGTGGGGTCGGTGTGGGAAGCGGACATTCCATTCCAGACGGCCCAGAGGCGGTCAATGTTGGCATGGTGCAGCCAGAAGATCGGATCGAGCGCGGCCGTATCGGGGTCGATCATCCACCCGCCGGTCCGTTGTCCGCCCACGTCCACGTGAATCGCGTTGTGGGGAACGCTCTCCACGGAACGAACGCCGAAGACATGGGCGTCGTGGTTGGCCGCAGTGGCGGGACCTCCAAAACCGAGATCGCCCACCGTTGTGTCGGTTGTTGGCGAGAAGAAAGTTTTGCCGAGACAGCCGGTAAGATCCACATCCCGGTCGGGAATTGCCGCGGCATTACCTGCATTGATGGCCGGAGCACGGAGAATATTCACGCCATCAATCGTAAAGAGGGGATTGGCAGAACCATCCGGCAATTTCGCTTGGCGGAACGCCGGCGGCAGCGTCCTCGCGTTCGGATTACCGGCGTCGCTATAGTTCCAGTAAGGCAGAGTCCAGTCGGGGGGACCGCCGAGCTTCACCACGGCGGCGCGCACGATTTGCTCGAAGAAACCGAGGTACATGCGATGCCAGGGGAGAAAAAACCAAGTGCCGTGCTGGCACTGGGCCCAGAACTGGTCGGTGACCGTCTTCTTCGGAATCGGGCCGGCGCTGACCAGAGGGTCGGACTTCTTGCTATAGCCGTGCACGCCTCCCTGAAAACGCCAACTCGTAGGATCGGTCGCCGGGCGTGTTGCCATTTCGCCAACGGCTTTGGCGTACCAGAGGAGTGTCGGTTCCCAAGTCGAAATGTTGGATAGCGTCCATGCGTCCTTGCGAATCAGTGCGGCCATTTGGCCTCCTTCGATTCAATTGGCCCGAGCCACCTAGGAGCACTTTCGACTGGGCGCACTCATTCTACTGAGAATTCATTCACAATAGGATAAATCTTTCAGTCACTGTTCTTAATATTGGCGGCATTTACGGCAATCGAGTGGCGAGTTTTCGATTTTGAAAGGAAAATGCCGCAGCGTGATTGTGTGCCGCGTGACACGAGAATGCCTTGATTGCGATCTCGTCGTCCGGAGTCGGAAGTGGAGGAATCGGAGGATGGCGCAAAGCCAGTTCACGCGAAGTAACCCTCGCCCATCCAAGGTGGAGGCAAACCTCCGCACAGAAGGACGACGGCCTTCCGCGCCTGCATAGAAGGCGAATTTGCGGCGGAAGACGGCGTTCCCTAAGCCTGCATCGCAGGCGATACAATGTTAGCCCCAGGCGTCAGCCTGGGGAAGACGGACCAAAAGACCGAGCCTGCGAAGCGGGCGGCACAAACACCTGCCAAGCGCCAGCGCGTCCCAAAATTGCAGGTTGAGATCGTGCGAAAGTACATCCGCAAACAGCAACAGCACCATCGAAGGATGGTCTTCGACGGCGAGTTCCGAAAATTATTGCGCGCGCACGGAATCGAATTCGAAGAAGAACACGTGTGGACCTGACGGCCACAAAGGTGGAGCGTTTTGTGCCGCCCGCTTCGCAGGCTGATTGTTACTGCTGGGGTTTCCCCAGGCTGACGCCTGGGGCTAACGTTGTACCGCCTGCTGCGCAGGCTCGCTTGCATCAACTCCAAACGTTGTACCGCCTGCTGCACAGGCTCGCTCGCATCAACTCCAACCGATAGCGATGTGATCGAGGGAAATACCGCCGGCTGCGCAGACTCGGGGACAGAATTTAACGGGACGCTCGCCAACATCGCACGAGAAATGTCGAAACTGCAGGCGGAGGCACGCCTCCGCACTCCAAACAAGGTCGTAAACAACTACAGCGTCAGCATACACTCCATCGAGTTGATCCCCGCGGCGACGCGCGGAACCACTTCGCTTGCTTCCAAGAGCGCGGGACCCGCATCGGGCAACAACTCACGCACTTTTTCGGTATTCCATTCCGGAGTCGGTCCCCAGGATTGGAAGCCTGCCATCGAGGCCATTTCGCACGCGGCGTGAATGAGTCCGCCGAATCCTTCGGTGTCGCGCGCGTCGTGATGATGTTCCATCGCCACTTGAAATTCCGGCGGAAATTTCCACGACTCCGCGAGCCAGGCGCCGGCCTCGCAGTGATCCACGTCGAACATCTCGCGCTCCTTCTGGCGCATTTCGGCGTGACTTTCCGCGCCCGCCTTCAGCAAGCCGCCATACGTCAGCGGAGTCGCCGCCAGCAACGCCAAGCGTCCCGCGTCATGCAACAGACCCAGGGTGTACGCCGCGTCGCGATCTTTCCACGAAGCCGAAGCCAGGTCGGCCGCGATCAGTCCGGTCGCCAGACCATGACGCCAGCAATGTTGAAAGACTTCCGAACGCGTCGCCGAGCGCGAAAAATTTCGCAGCGCCACGGTGAGAACGAGTCCACGCACGGCTTCCATTCCCAACAGCGCCAAAGCGCGCAGCAGACTGGTGATGTCGTGTTGCCGGGCATAGAGCGGGGAATTGGCCAGACGCAAGACGTCCGAGGCCAACGCGGGATCGGCGCTGATCAGGTCGCTGACTTCGCGCATCGAAGCGCGTTCCTGAAACGCCAAACTCAGCAGCCGCGAGGCAATCGGTGAAAAGCTCGGGAGCGATTCCAAGAGTCGCGGGGGTGTTCTCAAGGCAAGCAAGGTCGTCCTCCGGCGTTAAAAATTGTTTCTCATGAAGAAACATCGGCCTGCTTTGGCTAGCCTTTAGGCAGTTTTCGTTTTGGAAAAGCGGCCGCAGCCTCAGTCGAGGTCCAAGTCCATGAGTTCACTCCAGGCGAGTGCAAAACCCACGGCGCGCTTGACTTCCCGGATGCGCGACGACGGCAGGGTATGGATTCGCTCGACGAGCGCGTGCCGGGAGATGCAGCGCAAATTGTCACAGTTTGCGACGCAAGGGCGAGGCATCCGTTCGCGCCGTCCCAATGGAACTTCCGTAGGAATGTTGCGAACCACCGTTGTGATTTCCGCGGCAATGAACTTATTGAGGTAGGAATAGGCGTCGTTGCGGCTGAGCAGGAGAACCGGGCGCCGGCCGGCAGGTTGTGGCAGATTGGCCCACCAGATTTCGTACTGTCTCACGGCTCAAATGGCTCCCAGTTGGTCCAGTCGTCGCGATACGTTTCGCTGTCGGGTTGCTGGAGATAGGCTTGGCGCATGCGTGCGAACTCGCGTTGCCGGATGGCGTCGCGAATCGCTTGCCGGATGAACTCGGTACGTCTCCTCTTCGCGGGCGGAGCCAGTTTGTTGAGCGTTCGAAATGTTGCTTCGTCCAGCTCGATAAGGATGGATGGCATATGCCCATACTATAGCACGAATATATAGACATCTATATTCGCTGCATGCGTGGCGCGACGGCGGCGAAGGTGCGTTGCTTCTGGTTCCACGCCCAAGCGAGGATGCAACCGATGATCACGATGGACGACGATAGGCCGATCCAAATGCCCATGGCGCCCCAGCCCGCGCGGAAGCACAGCGCGTAGCCAAGCGGCAATCCGAAGAGCCAGTAGACAATCAAGTGCGCCGTCATGGCGGTGCGCGTGTTTCCCGCGCCGCGCAACACGCCCGCCGATGTCACTTGCAGCGCATCAAAAACTTCGAAACAGGCGCACGGGATCAACAGCCGCGCGGCGAGTTGCCGCACCGCCCGATCCGGTGTGTAGATGCGCGCGATGGGGCCGCCGAAAAACACCAGCGCCAGGGCCGAAAAGCTCGCGAAGATCGCGCCGATCGCCAGCGCCGCCCAACCCGATGTCGCGGCGCGATCGCCATGGCCCGCGCCGAGCGCTTGTCCCACGCGCACCGATCCGGCTTGCCCGATGCCCAGCGGCACCATAAACAGCAAACTCGCCACGTTGACGGCCACTTGATGACCGGCCAACGACACGGCGTCGAGCTTGCCGACCAGCAGCGTCGACGTTCCCCAAACTCCGATTTCGCCGAGGATTTGCCCGGCCGCCGGTCCGCCCAGGCGCAACAGCTCGCGAATTTCGCGCCCGTGCACCGTGGCGATTTCCGCGAACAATCCATGGCGTTCGCGGCGGTCGTGCCACATCGCGTAGAGCATCATACACAAGGCCAGATAAACCAGCGCCACAACGGTTGACACCGCCGATCCCTTTACGCCCCACGCCGGAAATCCCCAATGTCCATAGATCAAAAGCCAATTGCCGGCGGCGTTCACCACGTTGGCGGTGATCAGCGCGAACATGATGACTTTCACTTGGTTCATCGCTTGCAAGTACGCGCGGAACGAGTGATAGAGCAGCACCGGCAGCGCGCCCCACAGGATCGCGCGAAGGTAGGCCGTTGTTGGCGGAAGAACCTGCGGATTTGTGCCGAGCGCGGACAACACCCACGGCATCGCATAGACGATCGCCATCACGATGGCCGCGAGTGGAAAGCACAAAAGCACGGCGCTCCACAGCGTGCGATGGCAATCGGCGATGCGTTTGCCGCCGAACGCTTGCGAAACCATCGGATCGATACCGAACAGCATGCCGACGCCGCAGATGGCGAACGCGAAGAACGAGATGTTGCCGATCCCGATCGCGCCCATGGCGACGGCGCTGTCGGGCAAGCGGCCCACCATCAAGGTGTCCAGCACGCCCATGGTCATCCAGCCGACTTCGGCGACGACCAGCGGGAAGGCGAGCCTCAGCATCGGCGGGAACTCCCGGCGGAGATCGGCTAGGGTCACGCGTGGCATGGATTTTCCTGGCGTTTCCTCTGATGAAGCGGGGATTTCTTAATTCTCTCTCAGAATCGCCGCCGGCCCCCTGGAAAACTCGCTCCCGCTGCCGATAGATACGATAGCCCCGCTAACTCCATGGAATTCTTCCTCGCGCGCCAACCGATTTTCGATCAGGACCGCCGCGTCTTCGGCTACGAGATGCTGTTCCGCTCGTCGCCGCGAAACGCCTACGACGGCGACCAGGCCGCGCGTGCGGGGTCGTCGGTGATCCTGAACAGTTTTTTCTCAAGCCTGGCGCTGGAAGACGTTCTCGACGGGAAACGCGCGTTCTTCAACTTCGACCGTGCGCTACTGATGGACGAACTGGCTCTCCTGCTGCCGCCGGACCGCGTGGTCATCGAAATTCTCGAGACGATCACGCCCGATGGCGAGATCGTCGCGCGCTGCCGGCACCTCAAACAAAAAGGCTACACGCTGGCGCTCGACGACTACGTCGACGGGCCCGCGTATGCGCCGCTCCTGGAACTTGCCGACATCGTGAAAATCGATGTCTTGTCCACGCCGCCCAGCGAACAGCGGCGTCTGGTGAATCGGTTGGCGCGCCGCGGCACGGTGATGCTCGCCGAAAAGATTGAAACTCCGGAAATGTTTGGGCAAGCACGCGAAATCGGCTACCAGTACTTTCAAGGGTATTTCTTCGCCCGGCCCGCGGTGCTGCGCGGGCGAGAAGTTCCCGGGCTCAAGGTGAACTATGCCCGGCTGCTCAAAGAATTGAACGCGCCGCGGCTCGACATTGCGAATCTCGAGAAAATTTTGCGCCAGGATGTCGCGCTTTCCTATCGTTTATTTCGCTACCTCAGTTCGCCGCTCTTCGGATTTCGCCGCCAGATCGCCTCGCTGCCGCAGGCGCTGATGCTCGTCGGCGAAGCGAGTTTGCGGAAGTGGTTTTCCCTGGCGGTGCTGGGCGGCTTGGGCGAAGATCAGCCGCGGGAGTTGGTGATCAGCGCGTTGCTGCGCGCCTTCTTCTGCGAGTCGATGGCGGAATCGTCGGGCGCGGGCGAGCGTCGCGGCGAAATGTTCCTGTTGGGATTGTTTTCGCACCTCGACGCGTTTCTCGATCGCCCGATCGGCGAGGCCCTGCGGGAAGTAGATGTGCCCGATTCCATCGCGCAGATTCTTTCCGGGACGCCGGGCGCGCCGCGGGAAATGGCCGAGATCTACCGGAAGGTTTGCGATTACCAGCGTGGTGCGTGGAACGGTGGCGGGCAGGCTGAAATGCCGAGTCTCTACTTGAAAGCGCTGCACGACATCAGACAAATTTTTTTGACGTAATTTGAAGAGCGGCGGCAAATCGCCGCGCTCCAGATTATTCGTCTTCGTCCTCGTCGTCTTCTTTCCCGTCGATCAGCGACCCCAAGTAATCGACCACTTGGTTCAGTTCCTCGCGCATCCGGAACAATTCGTCCGACATTTCTTCGGTGCGCTGGATCATCTCCACGAATCGGTTGCGCATCCAGCGGACGCGTTCTTCGCTCATCTCGGGCATGTTGGTCACCCCATCGCCGCCAGAAAACGCGCAATCGTCTCCGCGCCGCGATAAAAATTCGACAGATTGAATTTCTCGTTCGGCGCGTGCAGATTGTCGTCGGGCAATCCGAATCCCATCATGATGCTGGGAATTCCCAGGTGTTCGTGAAACAGCGCGACCACCGGAATCGATCCGCCGGAACGCACAAACACGGTGTCCTTGGTCCAAACTTCGGAGAGAACGCGCGCCGCCGTCGCCATCGCGGGATGACTGGTGTCGAGCAGGAGCGGATCGGCGTTGTGAATCAAGCGAACTTTCACGCGCACGCTCTTCGGTGCGAGTTCCGCGACGCGCTTCTCGAACGCCGCAAAAACCTCTTGCGGCCGTTGATCGGGCACCAGGCGCAAACTCACTTTGGCTGTCGCTTTCGCCGGGATCACCGTTTTCGCGCCGGGCGCCACATAGCCCCCGACAATTCCATGCACTTCCAGCGTGGGCCGCGCCCACATCCGTTCCAACTCGCCGAGTTGGCTTTCGCCTTCCAGCGCCGGCGAACCAATTTCTTCGTGCAGCATTTTCTGCGCGTCGAACGGCAAGCGCTGCCAACTGGCGCGCTCGGTGGCGCTGGGCGGAATCACGCGATCGTAGAGGCCGGGGATATCGATTTTTCCGTCGCGGCCTTTCAACTCCGCGAGAATCCACGCCAGCGTGTGCAGCGGATTGGGCGCGACGCCGCCGTAAAGTCCCGAATGCAGGTCGTGCGACGCGGCTTCCACTTCCACTTCGGTGTAGACCATGCCGCGAAGCCCGATGCACAACGTCGGCAAGCCCGGCTCAAACAGTTCGGTGTCGCAGACCACCACGGCGTCGGCCTTCAGCAGTTCCTTGTTTTCGGGAACAAACTGGGCGATCGCCGCGCCGCCGGTTTCTTCTTCGCCTTCGAAAATAAATTTCACGTTGACCGGCAGCTTTCCCGCGGTTTTCTGCAACGCTTCCACGGCTTTCAGTTGCAGCATCACTTGACCCTTATCGTCGGCCGATCCGCGCGCGTAAAGATTGCCGTTGCGCACGGTGGGTTCGAACGGCGCGCTGACCCATTCATTCAGCGGATCGGGCGGCTGAACGTCGTAGTGTCCGTAGAAAAGCACGGTCGGTTTGCCGGGCGCGGACATTTTTTCCGCGTACACCAGAGGATGTCCGGCCGAGGGAATTACTTCGGCGCGATCGCAGCCGACCTGCTTCAGCGCGTGGCACAACCAATCCGCGCCGCGCCGCACGTCGCCGGAATGTTCCGGCTGCGTGCTGATGCTGGGAATTCTCAAAAAATCACACAATTCCGACAGCCACCGCTCGCGATTTTCCGCAACATACGACTGCAATGGATCCATTTTTATCTCCCGGAGAGGTTTGGTCCTACAGTATTTCTCTCTGTATCAATTGCTGGGACGCTTTGAAGAAGGCGGCGCGCGGCGGAAGAGTTGATCGTGGCACGTCTCCAAGTCCTTAGCGTTTGACGCTGTATTTTTCTCCAAGTACCGCGACAACCCAAGCAAATAGCCCTGAAAATCTTCCTTCACTTGTTGAAACGTGTTGCTGGCGTCGTCGAGATGCTTCGACGCCGACGGCTGAAAGCGGTCCGCTCCTCGGGCCAGCGACTCGATATTTTCCGAAACGTGTTCCATCGAGAGGAACGCTTCCAATCCCAAGCTCAAACTGTCGGGCTTGTCGGCCATGCGCTTCATGGCCTCGGCCACGGCGTTCACGCGTTGGCGCGTGGCCACCAGCAGCGGACCGTAATCGCCTTTCCAATGCGCGGTGTCGAGCGTGTTTAGCGATTCGCCGACGGCGCGAAGCTGTTCCTGCGCGTTCATCAGCGCGGTCTTGGATTCCCACGGCGGCGGCACGCCGTCCTGCGGCGCAGGCGCGGGCATGGCTATCGCGAGCAGGGTGAAAAAAATGGGGACCATGCCTTCACTTTAACGCAAAAATGATTCGACACGCCGGAACGAAAGCGCTACTTCTTTCCGGGCATTGATTCGATGGCATCCTGTAACGACGGATGCAGTTCCAGCAGAGTGTTCAATCGTGTAATTTCCAACACCAATTGAACGGAGTATTGTTCCTCGCACAGTGCAAAGCGTCCGCCGACTTTTTGCGCCGTGGTGTGACCGCGCACAAATCCGCGAATGCCGGTGGAATCCACCTGCGTGACCTTGTGCAGATCGGCGACCACGGCTTTTTTGCCCTCGCCGAAAAGATCCTGCACGCGTTTCTCGAATTCCTCGGCGGGACCGCCCATGACCAAGCGTCCCTCCGGCACCAGCACGACGACGTCGCCGTGGGATTCTTCCACTAGCACGCGAACCTCCTCCAAAATCCCTGATGTTGGCGGGCCCAGATCCCGCCGCAGAGTGAATTCCTACCGTAACACAGGCGGCGGTTGGGAACAACATTACGTTTGGGGAGTCACTAGGGCTTCCACGGCGCGGCGAAACGCCCGCGGGTCGATGGCTGGATATCGATAGAGGAGCGGTTCGATCTCGCCGAAAAACTCGAGAAGGCGTTTCGGTTCCACCAATCCCCGCGCGATCATCTCGCGGACATCCTCAAGGTCGCGGGCATGGCTCCGCTCGATCTTGGCCAGACACTGCGCGTAGAAGTCGAAATGATAGAAAGAAACACGGCCTTCGGTTCCCACGAACGGGCTGCGCCTCTCCCAGCCGGCGAGATCTGGAATGAAATCATTGGGAGAAGCGAGTTCCACGTTGATCTCCAGGTCTTCCTTGATCCTGGGAATCGCTCGCAGGACAACATCGTCGTCAGGCGCGATCTTGATATCGACATCGATCGTGGACGCGCGCCAACCGATCAACACGGCGCTCGCCCCGCCCGTGAAGTACACGCGCAGATGATTTCTGGCTGCTTCCCCGAGGGAACGCATGAATCGTTGCAGACGCTCGGCGTCGGTTAACTGGCGCACTCGGCGGCTCGCTCGAAGCTGGTGAGAGTTCGGATCAAGGCGTTGTATCGTGAATGCGCGCTATCGGGATCCGATTCCTGCAATTTCAGATACAAGTGGATCTCGGGCGAGGACAACGTTCGTTCGGGGACCGGCAGCCCCAATCGGCGAAGGCGGAATGCTCCGACCGACACCAGCAGCGCGGGAATTGTCTCCGCGCCTTTTTGCAGATCTTCGATTCCGGTTTCGATCAACTCGGAACCGGGGAATTTGCGCGCCGTCATGTTCACAGTATAGCGCGCGTTGGGCGCCAGCCGCGGCGCTCGGCGGCGGGATCCAAGCTACAATGCGCTCATGACCATTACCGAATCCTTCAGCGACATCGCGACGCCGACCGGCGCGATGCGGGTACACGTGTTTCGTCCCGCGGCGGCGGGGAAGTATCCCGGCGTGCTTTTCTACTCCGAGATTTTCCAGGTCACGGGACCGATCCGGCGCACGGCCGCGATGCTGGCCGGTCACGGATATTTGGTCGCGACGCCGGAGATTTATCACGAGTACGAACCGGCCGGCACGGTGCTGGGCTACGACACCGCCGGCGCGGATCGCGGAAATGCGCTGAAGACCACCAAGCCGATTGCCGCGTACGACTCCGACTCACGCGCGGGGCTCGATTTTCTGAAGTCGCACGAGGCCTGCACCGGACGTCTCGGCGTGATGGGCATTTGCATCGGCGGACATCTGGCGTTTCGCGCGGCGATGAACAAGGATGTGCTGGCCGCGGCGTGTTTCTACGCCACCGACATTCACAAGAAGAGTCTCGGCGCGGGCATGAACGACGATTCGCTCGATCGCGCCGGCGAAATCACGGGAGAGTTGCTGCACATTTGGGGACGCCAAGATCCGCACGTTCCGCTGGAGGGCCGCAACAAGATCAAGGCGCGCCTCGACGAAGTGGGCGCGCGATTCACCTGGCACGAAGTGAACGGACAGCACGCCTTCATGCGCGACGAAGGTCCGCGCTACGATCCGGCGCTGGCGCGCCAGTGTTACGGATTGGTCTTTGAGTTATTTCATCGACGCTTGGGTCTAGGCGATTTGCCGGCGGAGGCATCGGGATCGGTGGAAAGCCGGCACTAGTGTGGCGCGAGCCGCGGCTTGTTGGCTGGCGCTAACGCGCCACCGCCCAGCCCAACGTCACCAGCACCAAGCCGCCGGCGATCGCCATCCACGACGCGTAACTCAGCACTTTCCAAAACGAAATCGCTTCCGTCGTCAGAGACGGCGTATCGCTGACCACCAGTCCGAAGACGAATCCGCCCGCGAGGCCGCCAATGTGCGCGGAGTTGTCGACGCCCGGCATCAGGCCGAAAATCAGGCCGAAGATCGCCCAGCGGATGAACATGCTCTTGATCTGTTGCGCCATCGCCGTCTTGTGATTGAATCCATACGCGATCATCACGCCGAACAATCCAAAGACCGCGCCGGATGCGCCCACCATGTTGTTGTAGGGATATCGCCAGAAGTAGCTGGCCAAGCTGCCGCACAGCGCGGTCCAGACGTACAGAGTAATGAACCGCGTCGACCCATACATCTCTTCCACCGACTGGCCGACGTCGGCGAGCACCCACATGTTGAAGAGCAGGTGCATCAGATTGGCGTGCAGAAACGCGCCGGTCAGCAATCGCCAGTATTGATGATAGAAAAGGATCGCCGGACCATAGTTGGCGCCCATGCGGACAAGCAAACCGCCGGGAAATCCACCGAGCAGCGCTTCGATCGGGTTGCCGGATTGCATCATGGCGACGAGACAAATTCCGAAGAGCAGAAAGTTGATCGCTACCAGCGCGTGCGTGGTGGTGAAGTCGGGCAGAAAGCCGGAGGTCACGCGGCGCACGCCGATGCGGTCGAGCGGGGAGATGAATTCGTTGCAGAACGGGCAGCGCGTCTCGTTCGATCCCACAAGGGCGCGGCAGGCGGGGCAGATTTTCTGTTTTACCGCCGCGGTTTTCATGAATTCGCGGACGTCGCCCTTGAACGCCTCAATGGAGTTCTGAATACGTTGGAGTTTCCAGCGCCAGCGGGGTGGCAAGGGCATGGTGGGTAACGGAGTTGATCCTCAAGTTTATTATAGTATCCGTGGAAGCATGAGCGGTTTCATAATCAAGGATGAGTCGCGACCGTGACGGAACTGTAGAACGTTGGTTTTTGCGGAGCGTCGGGCCCGCGAACACGCGACGGTCGCCGCGAGCGCGACAAAACGAGGTCATATGGACAAGCGTTGGGAAGAAATCGCCCACAACATCGAGAAAGAGATGAAGAAGGCGGTCAAGTACGTCGACGAGCAGTTGGTGCCGGCCACGCGCAAGGAAGCGAACGTTTTCCTGAAGCGCGCGGCGAAGGAACTCGAGAAACTCGCCGAAAAGCTTGACGACAAAAAGTGATGTCGCGCGCCGCTGCCGCTTCGTTCGCACGCTTGACGCACGCGCTCGGGTGCGCCGCGCTGATCGTGTCGGCCACGGCGTGCTCGCATAAAACGACGGCGCGCAATTATCCTCCTCCTCCGCCGGCGACCGCCGCGCGTCCGGGGCATCCCGCCACGGCGGCATCTGGTTCCGGCAGCGCCGCGGCGAAGAACACGCCGCCGGGCGTTGTTCCCACGATTTCCGATTTATACGGATACGCCAGTTGGTACGGCTATCCCTACCACGGCCGCAAGACGGCCAGCGGCGAGGTCTACGACATGTATCAGATGACGGCCGCGCACAAGACGCTGCCGCTGGGATCGCTGGTGCGCGTGACGAATCAAGACAACGGACGCGAAGTGGAAGTGCGCATCAACGATCGCGGGCCGTTTGTGGAAGGCCGCGTCATCGACTTGTCGTACGCCGCGGCCAAGGAAATCCAGATGGTGGGGCCGGGTGTTGCGCTCGTGAAATTGTCGGTGCTGGAGACCATCAATCGTCCTCCCGCACCGCGAGCGCCCGTGGTTCTTGCCGCGGCGGTTTCACCCGCGCCGGCAACCGGCACCGGCAACCAGCGTTTTGCGGTTCAAGTCGGCGCGTTCCGCGAAAAAGAAAACGCCGACCGTTTCCAATCCGATCTTCTGCATCGCTACAAGCCGGTCGCGGTCGTGCAGTCGGGCGACTTCTTCAAGGTTTTCGTCGGCGCGGAAACGTCTGAAGCGGCCGCGCAAACCCTGGTGGCATTGCTGCGCCGGGAACGGATCGTGGGATCGATTGTTCTGCTGCCCTAGAGGTCGCTGAAAATATGGACAGGGCCCGGATGCCTGTCCTACGTAAGATTCGTTGCATTTACCCGGCAAACAACACATACTGTGGCAACTGTTCGGAGGGCTCACCGAAATGAAGAAGCGTTGGATCGTTCTGATCATTGTGTTGCTGGTCGTCGCGGCCATCCCCGCGTTCACCATTTTTGCGCTGCCGAAAATCCAAGCACTGCGCGTCGACGTTCCATCGGAATACCACGATCCCGGCCCGCCGATCCCGTTGCCCCAAGGCTGGAGCGACGCGCAGCGCCTGGCGTTCCACTACACGGCGCAAGGCACGCAGATCATGCCGTACACGTGGTTCATGGCGCTCGAACAGCCGTGCTGGACGTTGTGGTGCGGCAAGTTTGCCGATCAGGAATATCTCGGGCGCTTCGGATTCCTCGCCGGACAAAAAGATGCGCGCTGGAATCCCGACGGACTCCCCGTGGGCTTCGCCAAAGACACCAAATTCCGCAACCCGATCACCGGCAGCAGCCAGCCCGTCGTGGGATTCAACTGCGCCGCGTGTCACACCGGCGAACTTCAGTATCAAGGGAAGGCCGTGCGCATCGAAGGCGGTCCGGCGATGACCAATCTCGGCGAGTTCTTGAAGGCCATCGGCGACGCCCTGATCATGACCGATTTCATGCCATTGCGTTACTCGCGCTTCGAGCGCGACGTGCTGGGACCGGACGCCACGCCCGCCGACAAGAACGCGCTGCGCCAGGAATTCTCGGCGTTCCTGAAGGGCTCCGTCAACGAAGTGAATCAAGGAAATTCCCGCGGCGTCTACAACACAACCGAAGGCTTCGGCCGCACCGACGCCTTGGCGCGCATCGGCAACATCGTCTTCGCGCTGGACATGGACAATTGGAATAATCTCGCGCCCACCAACGCGCCGGTGCGATTTCCGCAAGTGTGGGATGCATCGTGGTTCACTTGGGTCCAGTACAACGCGTCGATCTCGAATCCGATGGCGCGCAATGTCGGCGAGGCGTTGGGCGTGAAAGCGGTGGCGAAACTGGGCGGTTGTTGCGCCGCGAAACTGCAAAGCACGGTTCGCTTCGAGGACCTTTGGGCGCTCGAAAAACTGCTTTCCGGTCCCGCGCCGTACGAGGGATTGCATTCGCCGAAGTGGCCGGATGCGTTTCCGCCGTACGACAAAGCGAAAGCCGAGCAGGGCAGCAAGATTTATCACGAGATCTGTCTCCACTGTCATTTGCCTCCGCCGAATGAACTGCAAGACGATCTCAAGGGCAAGCATCAATATTGGGTGATGCGCGACGGCACGCATCCCTACTTGAACGTGAAGGACATTCCTCTCGAAGCGATCGGAACCGATCCGAACCAGGCGCTCGATTTCTACAATCGCACCGCCGATTCCGGCGACTTGAAGAAGGGATGCCTCACCGCCGCCGACGGACTCGACTACGTCGGCAAGGCGATGTCGCTGAATTTTTACAACGAGCAAAAATTCCCACCGGCCGTCCAGCGTGAATGGAGCGGATTCCAAGATCCCATGGCCGTGGGAATTCGCGCGACGAAGTCCTATCGCCCGCGGCCGCTCAACGGCGTTTGGGCGCTGGGAACGTACCTGCACAACGGATCGGTGCCGAACATTTTCCTGCTGCTGGGACCGGCCGGCGAGCGTCCCGACCATTTCTACACCGGCAGCAAGAAATACGATCCCGTGAATCTGGGCTACGAGTACACGGAATTTCCGGGCGCCTTCCTCTACAAGACCTCGGCGACGGGAAGCGGCAATCGCGGCCATGAGTTTTCCGACACGCCGGGACCCGGCGTGATCGGCCGCGCGCTGTCGAAGGATGAACGTTACGCGGTGATTGAGTACTTGAAGTCACTGTAGAGGAAAACAAGCTACCTGGTTTCTCTCGGTGTTCTCGGTGTCTCGGTGGCGACGATTTGTCGGGTTCTTTGTTAGACTGGACCTTCGGGAAAATGATCGGCGAAACAATTTCTCACTTTCGCGTGGTGCGCAAACTCGGCGCGGGCGCCATGGGCGTGGTGTACGCAGCCGAAGACTTGCAACTCGGCCGGTCGGTGGCGTTGAAGTTTCTCTCCGGCGATCTGGCCGGCGAGGAAAAGGCGTTGGCCCGTTTTCGCCGCGAGGCGCGCGCGGCGTCCGTCTTGAATCATCCCAACATTTGCACGCTGTACGGATTGGAAGAGCACGAGGGCAAGCCGTTCATGATCCTCGAAATGCTGGAAGGCGATACGCTCGCGAATTGCCTGGCCGCCGGATCGAAAGAAGATCCGCTCGGGCTGGCGCTGCAAGTAGCCAGCGCGCTCGAAGCGGCGCACGCCAAGGGAATCGTGCATCGCGACATCAAACCGTCGAACATTTTCATCACCACCTCGGGCACGGCGAAGGTTCTGGATTTCGGCGTGGCCAAGACGCTGACGCACAATTCCGCGTCGACCACCATCGGCGCGAATCTCACGAAATCCGGCATGGTCGTGGGCAGCTTGAAGTACATGTCGCCGGAGCAAGCCCGCGGCGAAGAGGTCGATGGACGTTCCGACATTTATTCATTTGGCTTGGTGCTGGCGGAGATTTCGACGCAGGCGTCGCCGCTGCAAAAAATCGCGGCGCGCTGCATGGAATGGGACCGCAACTTGCGCTACCAAACCGCCTCCGACCTGCGCGCGGACCTGGAACGATTGAAGCGCGACGTTTCCGGCACGGAAACAGGCACGGGAACGCGTACGCGGCGGGCGGCGCGTCCGCGCCCGTCGAAGCGCGATCCGGAATCGCTGGCCGTGCTGCCGTTCGTGAACACCGGCGGCGATCCCGATGTCGAGTACTTAAGCGAAGGCATCACCGACACGCTGATCAATAACATCGCGCAACTGCGGAAAATCCGCGTGGTGCCAAGGAGCCTGGCGTTTCGCTTCAAGGGCGCGGAGATCGATCCGCAATCGGCGGGGCGCGAGTTCAACGTGGACGTGGTGCTCTCGGGCCGCGTGACGCTGCGCGGCGAAACGTTGGTGGTGGGCACGGAGCTGCTCGACGTCGCGCAATCGTCGCAGATCGGCGGCGCGATGTACAACCGCAAGCTCGACGATATTTTCACGATCCAAGAGGAAATCGCGAAGCAAATCTTCGACAAGCTGAAGATGCAGCTTTCCGGCGACGAGAAAAAGCGCGTCAACAAGCGCCCCACCGAAAACAAAGAGGCGTATCAGCTTTACTTGCGCGGCGTCTACTTTTTGAATCGCTGGTCGCCGGAGGATTTGCGGCGATCCGTCGACTATTGCATGCAGGCGGTGGCCGTCGATCCCGGCTACGCGCCGGCCTACGCGATTCTGGCGATGGCATATTGCATGTTGGGCGTGTACGTTTTCGCTCCCGCCAACGAGGTGTTTCCGAAAGGCAAGGCCGCGGCGTTGCGCGCCATGGAACTCGATCAATCGCTGCCGGAAGCGCACGGCGCGCTGGCCACGGCGCGACTTTTTTATGACTGGGATTGGGCGGGCGGGGAAGAAGCGTGCCGCCGCGCGCTGGATTTGAACGACGATTACGCGGTGGGCCATCAAGTGATGGCCGTCTGCAAGCTGGTCAACGGGAAAATGGACGACGCGCTCGTTGAAGAGCGCCGCGCCTTGGAACTCGATCCCGTTTCTCCGGCCATGAATCTGGTGATGGGCTTGAATCTGTTTTTCGCGCGACGCTGGGACGAAGCCGCCGAGCAGTTGCGCCACGCGGTGGAGATCAGTCCCAGTCCGCGGGCCATGATTCTGCAGGCGTGGTCGTTGGCGCACGCCGGACGTGCCGAAGCGCTGGCCGTGCAAGGCAAGCTGAACGCGATGTCGCGGGGCGCGCGGATGCGGATCATCGAAGGTTACACGCTCGCGGTGTTGGGGAAATCGGCGGAAGCCCGCGCGATTTTCGACGAAGTAATGAAAGCGCCGCCGAGCGATCACCATTCGGTCTACAATCTCGCGGGACTCGCCGCGATGGTCGGGCAGAACGACGCGGCGTTTGCGTTGCTCGAAAAAGTGTACGAGGAGCGCTTCGCGCAAATGCTCTACCTGAAGGTTTTTCCGATCTTCGAGCGCTTGCACGGCGATCCGCGCTTCACCGACCTAGCGTGGCGCGTAGGACTTCCCTGAAAAGCTGTACCCGGAAGGTCCTGTACGTCCTGCATCCTGTTTCCTTTTGACACGCCCGCCACGCAAGATTTTTCCGCAGGCGCGTGCAAACTCTTCCAAACAAATACTTGCGGCCTGCTGCAACGTGTGGCGGAAAAATTGCATCTAACGCATGCAAGGGAGCTGTCTGATGTCATACATTGATACACACCCGATGTCACACGACGCCTGCGCACATGATGCTTGGTATTGCCGCGAATGCTCCGAGATTCGCCAACTCGATTGCCACGGCCGCTGCGAGGTTTGCGGTTCCGATTCCGTGATTCCCGCCGCGCTCGTCGAGATTTCGCAGTCGCCAACGCGTGTTCGACCCGCCGCGTAACTCATCAGAACATTGGTAGTGGCTCGATTTGAATTCCGATCACAGGACTTGCGGAAATCGAACCCTTGCGCGTAGGTATGTTTTGTATCAGGGCACGGCTTCAGCCGTGCCGCCAGCAGGGGCTTGTTCCTCGGGCTTTAGCCCCTGCGGCCTTCCACTTGGCAAGCTTGCGGATCAGCCGTTGTTTGCGGGGGCTAAAGCCCACTATTTGCAAACGTCTGGGTCGGCACGGCTGAAGCCGTGCGCTGATACAAAAAAGAGATACAAAACGGCTGCGCAGCCGATTGGCTCACAGTTGCACAGCGATCGAATTCAAATTGAGCCACGACCGACCGTTCGGCCACTGGACGAAACGCCTGTTTCCGAATATCCTAGTGTCTCCTCATGGATCTCTTTGTCGATCTCTCCGGCGGCATTCCGCTTGTGCGCATCGCCGGCGACCTTCGCCTGTGGGGCAAGCAGGATGTCGCCGACCAAATGCGCGAAAGCGTGCATTCGCTGATCACCGCGGGCCACAAGCGCGTGGTGATGAACTTGTCCGGCGTGCGGCGAATCGATAGCCGCGGCATCGGCTGCTTGGCGCGCATCCACGCGACGGCGACGTCGAGCAACGCCGTGATCGGGCTGGTCTTGTCACCGGGCATCGTCAAAGACGCGCTCGATCAATTGCACTTCATGAAGATCTATCCAGTGTTTCCGGACGAGGCCGCTGCTGTCGCGGGCTTGCCCAAGCCGAATTAGCTGCATGCGCATCTCCTCTGAACTCCCACTTTATCGAGTGACTGTGCCGACACCGTTTCCGGTGGGCCCGGTACATCTCTACGTCATCGCGGAGCCGGAACTTACGCTCATCGACAGTGGTCCGCGCACGCGCGAAGCGCGCGCCGAGCTGAATCGCCTGCTGGCCGCCGACGGTTTCGACCCGGAGAAAATTCGCCGCATCATCCTGACGCATTCGCATCAGGATCATTACGGCATGGCCGCCGAGCTCGCGCGGCGCTCCGGAGCGGCGGTGTACGCGCATCCGGTGGAGCACGCCGTGCTTCGCCACGATGCGTCGGTGCGCCGCTTCATCGATCGCTTGATCGCCGAGAGCGGCACGCCGCCCGACCTGGTGGAGAAAATGCGCCGGATGATTGCGTTTGTCGGAAGCACCACCGAATCCTTGGACGACGTGCGTTCGATCGACGAGTTGCCGGGCGTGGCGTGCGGCGACGCGCGGCTGGAGTTCGTGCCTCTGCCGGGACACACACCCGGCAGCGTGGGATTGTGGGAGCCGCGGCGGAGCATTTTGATCGGCGGTGACGCCGCGATCTCCAACATCACGCCCAATCCCTTTTCCTCACCCGACGCGTCGCAACCGCACGGGCGCTTCCGCTCGCTGGCGGAATACTGGGAGACGTTCCGGCGCATCCGCCAACTGAATCCGGCGATCATTCACGCCGGCCACCTGGAGCCGATCACCGATTTTCCGGCGTACGAAAAATGGTCGTGGGATTTGCACGTGCGGCGGCAGAACCTGATCGTCGACGCGATTACGGCGGGCGCGCGCACCGTGCACCAGATCGCGCTGGCGCTTTTCCCCGAAGTGGTCCCGCAAGGGGCGTTTCTGGCGCTGACGGAGATTCTTTCCCACGTCGATTTGCTCGAGGAAGAAGGCAAGATTGACGCTTCGTTCGAGAACGGGATTGGCGTGTACCACGTCGCCGCGCCCGCTATGGAGTGCGGAGCTACCCTTTCTTGATCAACTTGCTCAACAGCGATCGCTTCCGTACGATCACGCGATTCTTTCCGCTGCGCTTCGCTTCATAGAGCGCTTCGTCGGCGCGCGCAACCAAATCTTCGCGCGAATCGTTGGAGTGATATTCAGCGACGCCGCAACTCAACGTGAAGCGCAGCGTACTCGGCTCGCCTTGCTTGCGGTATTCGAAGCGCGACTTGGCCACCGCGTCGAGAAACTCAATCAGCTTGTCGCGCGCCTGATCCACGCGCGTGCCTTCGAGCATCACCACAAATTCCTCTCCACCGTAGCGGCCGCAGAAATCGCCGGGGCGGATCGCGCCGGCCAGCCGCTCGGCGATGGTTGTGAGCACGCGATCGCCCACCGGATGGCCATGCGTGTCGTTGATTTTCTTGAAATCGTCCACGTCAAGCAGCGCGAGTGAAAACGCCGCGCCGCGTTTGTAGTGCGTGGCGATCCAGCGGTCGCAGGCGCGATCGAATCCGCCGCGATTCGCGATGCGTGTAAGCGGATCGCGGCTCGCCTCGTCGCGGGCGCGTTCCAGTTCGAGCGATAGCGATTCGGCGCGCCGCACCAGCCGCGAAAAGGTTTCTTCCTCCCGGCGTTTCTTTTCCGCCACCAGCGTCTTCAAGCTTTCCACTTCGCCGGCGATGCGCTGCTTGATCTCCCGCAAGTCGCTGATCTCGGCGATTTCAACGAGCCGCTCGGAGGATTCCAAGACCTTGCTGTGAAAGTCGCCGGCTTCGCGCGCGATTTTCCCCACCGCCTCGCGCAGCACCTCGATCACTTCGCCGATCGCCGCTTCGCGCTCCCGGGCGTGACCACGCGCGGCGTCGAAGTACTCGCGGCACGTTTGTAAACACGCGCCGGCGCGTTCTTCCATTTCGCGCCAGTCGCGCGCCGCGGCGATCTTCATGCGATGCCCCTCGATGCGCGATCGCAAGTCGACGAGCTTTTTGTCCTCGCCGGGCGTTACGTGATCGCTGATCGGCTGAAGAATGCGGTCGACCAGTGTTTGCATCGCGGCGATGTTGGCGTGGTCTTTTCCGAGCTGAAGTTCAATGATTTCCTGGGGCATGAAAAGGGGAATCCTCAGGAGGTTCTATCGGCAGAAATTGAAGGAAGATTAAGGGAAGGTTTTGAGGGATCGCCTTAGGATCGAGGCAAGGCAATCATTTCGTTGCGGTTACATCTGTTGACAAAGAATTCTTGGGGCTGGGGAAACCTTTGCGCGCCAACTTCGTCTATATGAGTAGATCCCCGTTAGAGGCGGGCGTGCTCACCCCAACCCCAAACCCAACGCCCGCCTCACTTTTACAGACCCTGGAAAGAAATTCAAGTATTTTTTTCACGGGACCCAGGTAAAACTTACTTCACCGAGTAAAACTTGCACGGCGCGAGTCGCTCTTAGAGTGCGGTGGCTTGCCATCGCGTTGGATGTCCGAGGCTTGCCTTGGACACGCTGGTCGTGGCTCAAATTGAATTCGATCTCTGTGGAACTGTGAGCCAATCGCTGCGCAGGCGCTTTGTATCAGGGCACGGCTTCAGCCGTGCCGACCCAGACGTTTGGAAATAGTGGGCTTTTAGCCCCCAGCAAACAACGGTTGATCCACAATCTTGCCAAGTGGAAAGTCGCAGGGGCTAAAGCCCAGGAACAAGCCTGCTGGCGGCACGGCTGAAGCCGTGCCCTGGAGTTTGGACATTTCGGACTGGACTAAAGCCCTGTTGAAGAGCGCGTGATGTGATGGGTGGGGAAGTGCTCGCGGATGTGATGATTGAAATAGGCACCTTTGGACGGAGCATCAAGAAGGGCT
>Ga0209060_10000549_pt1 | contig 65074 bp, 64 predicted proteins | sample Coa_R1_8_FD_187155 | JGI IMG/M metagenome (GOLD analysis project Ga0209060, IMG submission 187155) | Surface soil microbial communities from Centralia Pennsylvania, which are recovering from an underground coalmine fire - Coalmine... | ecosystem: Environmental > Terrestrial > Soil >... | reverse complement strand
GAATCAGTTCGCGCACAGCACCTTCCCGAATATGAAGCTGGTCCTCGCGAGTCGGCGCGCTGCATTACAGTCATCGGGCGATGCAGATCTCGCCTCGACTGCCACGCGATAGAAAGCCGGCATGTGAAAGCAGCAGCGATCGCACTTACTCGTGCACGAGATCGCAATCGGCACGCAGACCAAACGTGCAGTCTGCGTGCCGAGTTGTTCGACGGGGGCATCGAACGAATTCATGCGTACCTCACGGGGCGATCCTTGAGCATCTGCGCTGCCTTCGCGAGCACCGTCGCCTCTGTGCTCCCGAACACTGGAACTTCGACGCGCACTTCTTCTCCGTCGATCATCGTGAGTCGATGGACCGCAGCTGCACCCTTGTTCTCGATCCAGTCGATCTTCTCGATGCCGAGGCCTCGCATCGTCTTTCGATTGCGCTCCCAAGCGCGCATGCGAGCTGATCTGCCGGCCGCGATCGCCGTCATGAACGGCTCGCAGTCTTCAGCGCTTGCGCCAGGCGCAGAACCGAGCTCTGATCAGCGGTCGTGAGTTCGTAAAAGGGGATGCCGGCAGGAAGACCGGTTTGTTTCAGGTGAGTATCGAGTGCCTGGTGGACGTAGTTCGAATCGTCCTGGGACTCGATGGGACACGGGGCTGTGACCATCGGGGCGCATCCTTCGCGCCCGCCGTTCGTCTTCTCTTCAAACCCTGCGCGATTTCAGCAGGAGCTTATGAGTCTGCTGCTCTAACCGTTGAGCTATGGGCCCGCGACCTCAATCTAGCATAGTCGAAGCCCGTAGCTCCGAGGCGCCAAAAGACGGCCTCAGCCCTCGGACCGCAGACCTCGACACTCCTGCTGAACCGTGAGCCGAAGCCGAAGCGTGAGGTCCGAGGGCTGAAGTCTGAAGCCCGAAGCCTGTTTCTAATGTGCCGTCGCCTTCTCCGCTCCCAGCCCTGTATTCGACCGTACCAGCAGTTCGTTGAACTTATGCTGCGACGTCGGCTCGTGGCTGATCAGTGTTCCGATGAATGCTCCGATGAATCCTAGCGGGATGCTTAGAATCCCCGGATTCTCCAGCGGGAACCAGGCCTTTGCCTGAATCAGGTGCCGCGCTGTTCCCACGACCGTCGGTGGATCGATGGCCATCAAGCTCGGGCTGACGAGTATCAGTCCGATCGAGGCCAGTAGCCCAATCCCGAGCCCCGCGACGGCTCCCGCCGTGTTGAACCGTCGCCAGAAGATCGAGAGCACGATCACCGGCAAGTTTGCCGATGCTGCCACGGCAAATGCCAATGCCACCAGGAATGCCACGTTTGCCGTCGGACCGAGCACGATCGCAATCGAAATCGCGACCGCTCCCACCACGAACGCGGAGATCCGCGCCACCAGGACTTCCTCTCCCGGCTTCCGCTCCTCTCCGTTGTGAATTACGTTCGTCCAGAAATCATGCGAGAACGAAGTCGTCGCGCTGATCGTTAGTCCTGCAACGACTGCCAGAATTGTCGCAAACGCAATCGCCGAGATGAAGGCGAAGAAAATGTTCCCGGCCAGTGCTTGCGCCAGCAGGGGAGCGCTCATGTTCGTTCCGCCGTGTCCCTTGATGAAATCCGGACCAACGATCGTCGCTGCGCCGAATCCCAGGAACGTCGTCATGATGTAGAAGCTGCCAATCAGGACCATCGCCCACACTACGCTGTGACGAGCTGTCTTCGCATCCGGCACCGTGTAGAACCGCACGAGAATGTGCGGTAGTCCCGCTGTCCCGAAGATCAAGGCCATGCCGAGCGAGATCAGATCCAGAGGCCCATACGGAGGCTTGTATCGCAATCCCGGCTGCAGAAAATCTTTCACAACCTGCTGTCCCTTGGCGTCGTGATACGTCACCTGCGAGATCGCGGTGAAGAACTCGCCAAAGCTGAAATGAAAATGCGCCATGACCAAGAAGCTCAATAGGATCGTCCCGGCCATCAGCAGGATCGCCTTCACAATCTGCACCCAGGTCGTGGCCAGCATTCCCCCAAAAACAACATAGACAATCATCAATATTCCGACTGCAATCACTGACTGGTTATAAGTGATCATGCTGCCGAGCAGAAGTTTCACCAGCGCCCCGGCACCAACCATTTGCGCGATCATATAAAACGTGCTCACGGTCAACGTGCTCAACGACGCCATCGCCCGTACTGGACGCGGCTTTAGCCGGTATGCCAGCACATCGGCCATCGTGTACTTCCCAGCATTCCGTAGAGGCTCGGCGATTACCAGCAGCACCGTCAGATATGCCACCAGCCATCCCACGGAAAACAAGAAGCCGTCATAACCTTGGAATGCAATAATCCCTGCAATCCCGAGGAACGATGCTGCGCTCATGTAGTCGCCGGCCACCGCGATCCCGTTCTGCCATCCTTTAATCTGCCGGCTAGCTGCAAAGTAAGCCGCGGCTCCCGCCGACCGCCGCGACGCCCAATAAGTGATCCCCAGGGTGATCGCGATAAACACCAGAAACATGACGAGTGAGATATTCATGGCTACTTGCCTCCCTTGCCGTTCTTCTCGAGGATGTCCTTCGCCAATCGATCAAAATCGTTCGCGGCCTTTACATACAGTGCGGCGATGAGCCACGCCACGAAGAATTGTGACAACGCGAACAAGTACGCGAGATTCACCTTTCCGAACACCTTCGTCGCCATGAACTGGGGCGCGTATCCGACCAGCACCGGCAAGGCAAAGTAATAGACGACAAAAAAGATGAAAGCCGGCACGATGAACATTTTCTTGGTCGCCATCAAGTCCTGAAATTCCTTGCTACTCGCGATTCGATCCCAGATGGACTGAGAGTCTGTCGCCTCGGAGGCTGACTCCACTGTTGCAACCTCTACATTCCTCAGAGCACTCGCCATAACGCTCCCTTCTTCCGCTTAATCTCAGACTGAAACCATCTGCATTCCCGGGCCCTCAAACAGGTTCGAAGTGGTTGCGGTATCTTACCCCGGCGTGTCAAGTTGGAGAACGCAGGGATTGGCGCGCGCCTACGCGCGCCACATCCTCTTGGCATGTACTAGAAAATAAATACCGGTCCGAACTCGCTCCGCTGATCTTTCCACTTGGTTGCCGGCGTTCCGGCGATCGTGTAGAGCGGTCCAGCTTCAGGAGTCAAGGTGGTCTGATACTGCGACTGCTCGAAAACGAACGTTGCCCACTGATTGATCCTGTAGTAGAGAGTCGCCGCCAGCAGTCGAGATTGCGAGAGCGGAATCCCTCCGTTACATGCGGTCAGGCCATCTGCGCTCGTGCAGCCGACTCCGAGCGCCCGCTTGATGTCCTGATGTACAACCTGATCCTTTCCGGCATGCAGGTAGAGTTGCCATCCCGCGTTATGCCCCTTCGGATCAGCCTTGAACCAGCGTGACAACGGGAGCCCAAGATTTACGAAGCCTCCGAAAGCGCCCACCGGGTTTTCGCGAGCAACCCGCCATGTGCCGCCGGATGCCGTGCAGCTTCCCGCCGTGATCGCCACAGTGCAGCCGACCTGCTGGGCTCCAGCCACTCCCACGTTGTCCACGGTCTGAACGGTTTGCACGTTGTACAAACCGGTCGTATCCGTGTAGAACGTGTTGAGTTGCCCTGCAAGCATGAACCGCATATCTGCTCCGCGGTAGGCGCTCGCAACAAAGGTGGCCCATCGCGTCGGCAGTTGCACGGCGATCTGGTTCCCGTACAGATTGCTGGTGTTTGTGAATCCGCCTGGATACTGAGCCAGCAGATCTGTGGGCGCCGTGCTTCCCAGATTGGCGTGTGTCGTAATCGCGGTTCTCCGGGCATCGTAACCCGACCAGATGACCTGCGCCGGCGCTACTCCTGGAGCACGGTCGAGTTGGAACTGCAGCACAGCTCTGGCTTCAAGTTCTGGACGCCCCGAATCCGCACCCTGTCGTTCGCCTTCTCCGATCTGCGCCTGGAATCCGCCGAGCGTTCCATTCAATTTGTAGATCTGGCCCGTACTCGGCATCATGATCGCGAACTCCGGAGAGAATTTGAAATTGCGATCGCTGCTTCCCAGCTTCTGCACTACGCCAAAACGCATCTGCGGACTTCTTTCCCAAACATCGCCGGAGTAGGCGCCTAGGAACGTCGTCTCCAGGATGTTCGGCAGGGCAGTCGACCCAAACAGCGACCAGTTCTGTCCGCCTTCGAAAAACACGTCCGTGCGTTCGCTGGCAGCAAAGTCGGCGCGCACATACGCCACTCTCAGTCTGGGCCCGGGATTGCGGATCGAGGATACGTCCGCGTTATCGACCTCGCTGAAGTTCCCCTCCAGGTCTCCTTCCACTCGGCCGGTCAGCGTCAGCCTTGGCGCAATGTCCATCCATTCGAAGTTGGCGCCAAACCTGCTTGAACGCGCTTTCAAGTGAAATGATGGATCGCTGGTCGGCCCGGTGCTGAACACATCGCTGGAGTTCAGGAAAATTCCCGGAAACGGGAAATCGTCTCCGTTCGGTTGACTCGAGTCGTGCACCGCCGTTGCCTTGATGAACCCGTACGGAGTGATCTTTACGCCGCCCAACCGGATTCCGGGCACCAGACCGTCTCTGACCGGGGGATCGATGGGCAGCACGCGCAGCGGAGCCACCGCTGCTATCACGGTGCCTCCACCTTTGGTCTCTACAAGCGGTTTAATAGGAAGAGGTGTACCCTGGCCAACGGGAGCCGGTGCTGCCGCTCCTTCTTTTGCTCCTGCAGGAGCCGTCGAAGGTAAGTCCGCTGCACTGACGACTCCCTTTCTGGCGAGCGCATCCACCAGTGCCTTGAACTGCGCTTCCGGCGCAGCATCCCGGATTGCGTTCGCTTCCGTAGGTGCAAGCACCCCCTTCATCACCAGGACGCCCAGTAGTGCCGTGACCTTCGCACTGGTGTTGACCGCCACCGCAGTATTTGGGTTGGTCGTGGTTGTATTAGTACTCGAATCAGAAGACTTTCCGTCGTTGGTCGCTGCGAGAGTCGGAACGACCGATACCATCGCCAGCAATGCGCTGCAGATCCACCTGTTGATTTTCATGATTGATGTTCCCTCCAGACCGGGAAGCGGCCCGACTCGACGTTGTGGACCGCGACGCCCTTTCGAAACTCTCTCTTCGCAACTTTGAGTCCCTGAAACTCGTCCGAGAACCGGACGCGATGGGATGTCACACTAGGCTGGAATACTCTCGAAGGATGTGCCGAGGCGCACGGCTGGCTGTGATTTTCATCACCCGCAAGGAATTCGAACGATCGTTCGATCGCACTTTATCTGTATGGAACACAATTGTGAATGCGGCATTTCGTCCCCGTATTCACCGTGCTTTTCCATTTCGGGAATTCCCGCATCAAAAATCGTTTCCGGTGGATGCCTTTCTCGGCGCTCCCTGTACGAGCACCTCGTTGTGTGATCCGAATCACTGATCCAGCATTCGGTCCGCACCACAATCCGCTTATCATTGGGCATTTAATGCTCTCTGGAGGTCCTCAATGAGCGCGCTCCCCCTCACCAAACCCGAAAACATTTCCAATCTTCTCAACATGGGTCAGGAGTATGCGGCTCCTTCGATCGTCGCGCAGAACGTCCTGCAAAAAAACTGGCGCGCAGCCTGTGAGTGGGCCTTGAAGAGTCCGGAAGAATTCTGGGGACAGTACGCGGAAGAATTTGTATGGTCGCAGCCGTGGACGAAAGTTCTCGACTGGGATGGCGTTCATCACAAGTGGTTCCTTGGTGCGAAGACCAACATCACGATCAATGCGCTCGATCGCCATGCCAACTCGTATAACGCGAATCGCGCTGCCTTCATTTGGCTTGGCGAGGACGGCAGCGAACGCATCGTTACCTATCGACAGCTTCACCGCCAGGTATGCCGCTTTGCCAACGGACTCAAATCTCTCGGCGTTGTGAAAGGCGACCGCGTCATCATCTATATGCCTCTGACTATCGAAGGTGCGATCGCCATGCTCGCCTGCGCCCGCATTGGCGCGATTCACTCCGTCGTCTACGCCGGACTTGGCCACGCCGCCCTTCGCGATCGCATCACCGACGCGCAAGCCAAAATCGTGATCGCCGGAGACGTCGGCTTCCGCCGCGGCAAGACCATCAATCTCAAGGTCATCGTCGATGAAGCCCTCGACCAACTCGACTGTGTCGAGAAGGTTGTTGTCTTCTCGCGAGCGAAGACTGAAATTCATGCGCCACGGGAGATTGACTTCGACGATCTGCTGAAGTTTCCCCCAGACTGCCCCGCCGAGCCCATGGACTCCGAAGACCCGCTCTTCCTTCTCTACACCTCTGGTTCCACCGGCAAGCCCAAAGGCGTCGTACACGTTCACGGCGGATACATGGTCGGCACGACCTACCATCTCGAAACTTTCTTCGACGTCGGGGAGCGCGATATCTTTTGGTGCACCTCCGATATCGGATGGATCGTCGGGCATTCCTACATCGTGTACGCGCCACTATGCGCGGGCGTTACTACACTCTTTCGCGAGGGTGCCATCGACTATCCCGATCCTGGCGTCGCGTGGGAAATTGTCGAACGCTACGGCGTCACGAAAATGTTTACTGCACCCACCGCGCTCCGCATGTTTATGCGTTATGGCGAAGGCTACCCGGCCGCGCACGATCTCACGACCTTGCGGGTGATCGCCTGCGCCGGAGAGCCGCTCAATCCCGAAGCCTGGCGGTGGGCGCAGACGCATCTCGCGGGCGACGGCAAGTGGGGATACGTTATCGATAACTGGTGGCAAACCGAACTGGGCGGTCCGGCACTCGGCACTCCACCGAGCATGGCGATGCGCCCCGGCAAGGTTGGTGTCGCTCTCACTGGGGCGGAGGCCGACGTCATTGACCAAGATGGTAATTCCGTTCCACCGAACGTCGGCGGACGCCTCGTGCTGAAGCGTCCATTCCCGTGCATGCTTCGCACCGTGTGGGGCGATCCCGCCCGCTACGAGCGCGATTGGCAATTCTTCCCTGGATGCTACGTCACCGGCGACGTTGCCATGAAAGACAAGGACGGATACATCGCAGTCCTTGGCCGCTCTGACGATGTCCTCAACGTCGCCGGGCATCGCATTGGCACTGCCGAGGTCGAAAGCGCATTAGTAAGTCACCCGGCAGTAGCAGAAGCCGCAGCGATTGGTGTTCCCGATTCGTTGAAAGGCGAAACGATCAAAGCCTTTGTACAGGTAAGATTCGATCACGTCCCATCCGAGTCGTTGTCCGCAGCGTTGATCGAACACGTGCGCCGCGAACTAGGCCCAATCGCCACTCCCTCGAGCCTGGAATTCGTCACATCGTTGCCAAAGACTCGCTCCGGCAAGATCCTCCGCCGTTTCCTCAAGGCAAAAGAGCAAGGCATCGACGCTGGCGATGTCAGCACCATGGAAGGGTAAAGGTCCGCCCGTTTTTCGTAGAGAGAATAGGGATTCTTCGACTCCGGGACTGGTCCGCCTGCCCGTACCAGTTCCTACGTTCAGAATGACATCGCCGACTTAACGGAATTTGTAAACCTGCGAACACAAAGAAGGCGTCCCTCGTGGGACGCCTTCCAGCCGTGAAACCAAACCCCTACGCCTTAGCGCCCTTCGCATTCTTTCCCATCGCCGCCAACTCCGCTAACGATGGCACCGACTCCGGATCGGTCTTCTTGCGTTCCGGCAACTGCGCTCCTGTCCGAAACGTCTCCACGAGCATCTCGATCACCAGATCCGTATTCGGACGAATGAAGATCGTCGCCGCCAACGACCCATTCTTCACCCAGGCCTGACCCGTCTTCGGCATCCCGTCGCAGCCCGTTACCGGAATCTTCATCCATCGCGCGCGGTCCCCTTCGGCGATTTCGCTGAATGCCTTCCGCGCTCCCATCGCCATGCTGTCGTCCTGCGCTCCTACCAGATCAATCTTGCTTTGCAGTGAAGTCTGCAAGCGCAGCCATGAACTGACTGCTTTGTGCGCACTTTCTTCCGTCCAGTTCGCCCGCATCGACTTGACCTGGATATTCGCCGGCTTCGTGCGCTGCATCCCCGCGGTGCGCTCCTTCGCCGCCGAACTGTTGGCGGGGCCTTCGATGTAGAGCATAGATCCGCCGTTCGGAAGCAACGCTGCAAACTGTTTCCCCTGAATCATTCCAATTTCCACGTGATCGGCACTCACCGCAAATACGGGCACCTTGTACATGCGCCGCAATTCCAGGATGTAGTCGGCTTCATGGTTGAGCACGACCCAGCCAATACCAGCCGCCGCTGCCGCCCGCGCCACTTGCGGAAACGCAGTGCCTCCCGCCGGTTCGAACATGATGGCATCCGGTTTCGTGACGGTTGAATCCTGCACGTAGTGCAGCAACTGCTGGCTTTGCGCCAGAGCATCGTTGTTCGCGTGAAGGATCTGTACATCTACGCCCAGCCGCCGCGCCGTCTTCTCCGCTGCGGCTGCCTGCTCCTGCTGATAATCGTTGTCGTTGTTCGTAAGAGAGACAAGAAAATTAAGCCGCTTCATAAAAAATAGAGTTCCTCAGCCTGCATGATAGGCCGATCCAAGAAATAACCAATGTAACCGGGGTAACCATCACGCTTAGGTGGTTTACAAGAACGGATGGAGCCGGGAAGCGGCGCAAGCATGCAAGGCTTCCGGCTAGTTCTGAGGGAGCGAAAGAAAATCAGTAACCCTACTCCCGCGGCCATTGCTACGGGTGGGATTACCAAACACAAAAGGCGCCCCAACTGGGACGCCGGGCACTTTCTGATGAATAAAAACTCTACGCGCCCGCCGCGGCCACGTTCGCTCCTCCGATGAATTCTTTCAACTTCTCATCCAGAGTCACGCGACTCGCATCTGCCATATCCACAAAGCGGAACGGCTGCATCCATCCCTGCGTCGCCCACATCGGAAACAACATCTGTGCCTTGCCGCGAATCGTCGCCTTCTGCAGATGGAAGATCAACTCCACTTCCAGTTTTTCATCGAGCGGCTTCTCGAAATGAATCACGCCGCCCGAAGTCGAGAGCTGATGGATGGCAGCCCGCAGAGAACGTTTGTTCGGCAGACGCACCAGCACCAGCACCGATCCACGAAGCTTCACGCGAAACGGACGGTCAGCCTGCTTACTCACTGCAACAGACTTGCTTTCCGCACGCTTCTCTTCTGCCGGTTTCTCTTCCACGGACTTCACTTCCGCCGGTGGCGCCGGTGGCAGGAGTCGTGCCGATGATCCGTACTCGTCTTCCATAGGCTGTGCGTAGAGTATGGCAGCAGGCAAAGCTCAGGCGAAGTTACGGAAGAACAGGACCGAATAACGAACGAAGAACCAAGTCGGCAGATTCTGAGTTCCGTCGACGTGTCATCCAGAGCGCAGTTGAAGGATCGCTCCCAGTCTCCCCACTCTGAAGAGCGGATCGCAGCTGGCCAATCCGTAAGTTGCCGCAGTTTGGCGGGTTAGGGATTTCTGTAGGGTAAGGAAACTAACTCGGGATTTACTTTCGCCCCAAAGGCGCTTCAGCGCCCTGCGCGAACACGTTATACGGCCAGGCTTTCTTCTGAACGGTCACCGTCGGTGCACTCGCCGGAGATGCGGGCTTAGTTGGCGGCGCCGCCGGATCGTTCTTGGCCGCCACATTCCAATCCTCTGGCGCATTGGCGATGCCCCACACATTCCCGTGCGTATAGAGCGACACGCCAATCAGAAATTCTTTTCCATCACTTCCCAGCGGTAAACAATTCGCAACGCGTCCCGTGACGCTGCCTCCACCGGGTAAATCGTTGATCATGACCGGTGTCTCGAGCTGAAGCGCTCTGGAACTGCGAAATCCGCACCCCTGCGCGCTGACCACGAGCACCATACACTGCTCTGCAAACGGACGCATCCGGTCGAGACTCGTTACGCTAACCGGAATTTCCACGCGCAGACGCGTACTGCGTCGCATCGCCTTCGGAGTGTGTACTTCCATCATGAGTCGCAGCCCCTCTATCCTTCGGCTGCCTAACAGGGGGACCTTAAGTATTGTGGCAGATGGATGCCTTCGCGAAATGGTGACCAAGGTAACCAACTAGAAAGAACGCGAGTTCCTCGACGCCGGGGTCGGAGCCCCGCAAACGCTAAAAAAGGAGAAGGAGTCCGGCGGCGGGCCTCACTTACTGCCTTGCATTCCTCCGGGCCTGTCCAATCCCCGCCGCTAAGCCCTTCACAACAGCGCGGCCATATCCAGCCTTGTCCATTGCGGCCATGGTCGCCGCCGCAATTCCGCCAGGCGTCGCGGCCTCTTCCAACAACTCGTCGAGACTTAGTCCACTTTCGCGCCAATATAAAATTCCGTCAGCCAACGCGTGTGCCGCCGCGATCAATGCAATCTTGTCATCCAACCCTGCATCCCGCGCTGCTTTCGCCAGCGCTGCCAGCGCGTGATATCCATGCGTCGCTGAGTGTGTCGCGGTGATTGCATCCATCTGGCTCTCAGGAATCTCGAACGTGGGTCCCACTTTACGAAACAACGTCCGTACCAGCCGCTCCTCACGCGTCGACACTTCCAGATCACAACTTACTGGATTCAATCCTTTTCCAATCCGGCATACAGGACTCGGCATCACACGCACCCACCGCACAGTGGGAAGCCAACTCCGCAAGTTCTGAAGAGGAATCCCCGCCGCCAAACTGATCCAGGGCCTTGGGAGTTTCGCGCCACAGCCGTCGACTTCGCTGAGCATCTCTTTCACCGACCCCGGACGTACGGCCACGATTACCATCTCCGCCGACTCGATCGCCGACTTTAGGTCGCGGGCAATCTCAACCCGGGACTCGCGGCGCATCGCTCGCAACTTTTCCGGATGCCGATCGTAGACAACGAGCCTCCGCCGATCCCCCGCCAGCCGCAGTCCGGCACACAGTGCTCCAGTAATCCGCCCGCCGCCAAGAAACACCGTCGCTCTCATAATTGATCGCCTCACAGGGGCTGAAAAAGCCCTGCGAATTCGCGGTGCTTAACGCGGCCCTGAAAGGGCCGCTCTTCCACAATTCATTCCAGCAGTTTTCTCCAACTCGCAGTGTGTTCCACGCAGTGTCGTGTTCTAGTCCAAGTCCCTCATCGGCTCGCCAATCCCCCCGCCGTCTCCCCGCCATCGATCGTGTACACATGCCCCGTCAGGAACGCTGCATCATCCGACGCCAGATACGCGAACATCGCCGCCACTTCTTCCGGCGTAGCATGCCGTCCCAGCGGGATCTTCCCATTGACCTCGGCCAGCATCGCCTCGGAATATTCCGCACGCTGCATCGGCGTCAGCACATATCCTGGAGCCACCGCACACACTCGCACTTTCGGCGCTAGTTCCAGCGCCATCGACTTGGTAAGTTCAATCACGCCAGCCTTGGTTGCGTTGTAATCCGCATAATACGGATACCCCATCACTCCATTTGTCGACGCCGTCTGCAGGATCACTCCCTTACCGTTCTCCCACATGTGCCGCGCCGCAGTCTGCGCAACATAAAATACGCCAGTCAAATTCACGGCAATCACGCGGTCCCATTCCTCCGGCGTGATCTCCAGAAACTTGTGGCGCACGCTGATGCCTGCATTGTTCACGACCACATCCACGCCATCCATCAGCCGGATCGCCTCGGCGAAGGCCGCCTCTACCTGCATGAGATCAGTCACGTCGGCAATAATTGCTTCTCCCAGCGCAGGGAGTTCGTGCTTGATCCGCTTGCCCGCCGCATCATCGCGATCAAGCACGCACACGCGCGATCCCTCCTCGAGAAACCGCGCCGCAGTAGCCGCTCCAATCCCCGATGCACCGCCGGTGATCAACACTCGTTTATCTTTCAATCCACGCATGAGTTCTCCCTCAATCAGCCATGAGTCATGAACAATGAGCGGTGAGCAGTGCGTTCTGCATGATCGGCTCGCTCCAAGCCCATCGCTCAAGGCTCACCGCTCACGGTTCGTTAGCATCCCGCAGCCCGCACCGCAATCGTATGTGGCACCGCCCGCAGCAACGCCATCAACTCCGCGTCACACGGACGGTTGATGTCATAGATCGCATATCCCATCGTTCCCCTCGTGTTCAGCGACTGGCGTTCAACGTTAATACCGCGGTCGCCCAGAATGTCGTTGATCGCGCGCAGAATGCCCGGAACGTTGTTATGAATATGCATCAACCGGTACGATCCCTCTTCATATTCCAGGTGACATGATGGCAAATTAACGCTCAACGTCGAGTCGCCTGTCTTCACATAGTCGAGCAGCTTTGCGGAGACAAACGATCCAATGTTCTGCTGCGCTTCTTCAGTTGAGCCCCCCACGTGCGGAGTCAGAATCACATTCGGCAATCCCTGCAGCGCGCTCCTGAATCCCGCGCCCGACTCCGGCTCTGACGGAAAGACATCGATCGCCGCACCCGAAACCTTGCCCGATTTCAAACATACGGCCAGCGCCTCATGATCGACCACAAATCCGCGGCTTAGATTCAGAAAGCACGCGCCCTCTTTCATCGCCGTGAGCTCGTCCGCACCAAAGAGATTCTTGTTCTGCGGCTTGCCATCAACGTGCAACGTGACCACGTCCGCTGTCTCGAGCAGCTCGCGGAAACTCACCGAGCGCGCATTGCCGCGCGCTAACACGTGCGCGCTGTCGTAGAAAATTACGCGCATACCCATGGCCTCGGCCAGGTCGGAAAGCTGCGAACCGATCTTGCCGTATCCCACAATACCTAGCGTGAGCCCTCGGACCTCATGCGCGCCCGCTGCCGATTTGTTCCACACCCCTTTGTGCATTTCCGTCGACGCCTGAAATGTGCGCCGGAGCAGAAGGATGATCTCCCCTATCGCCAACTCTGCCACCGATCGCGAATTCGAGTGCGGATCGTTGAACACCGCAATCCCGTGCTCGCTCGCCGTTTTCTGATCGATCTTGTCGACGCCGATACAGAACGCGCCCACCGCGGCGACCTCTGATGCTGCTTCCAACACGGCTTTCGATACGCGTGTCTTCGAACGTACTCCGAGAATGGAGACGCCACGAATTTTCTCGATCAGCTCACGCTCCTCCAGCGCGGCCTTCGATGACTCGACTTCGTATCCCGCGTCGCGAAACACTTGTGCCGCGACCGCGCTGATATTCTCCAGCAACAGTACCTTCAAGCATCCTCCAGGATGTTAGGGGTCAAACAAAGATTATCTCAGACGAATGCGAGGCTGAATATTCGAGGCGGAGCTGCGTCTGTTGAGTCTAGATTTTCGTTGCAGTCACCATGCAGTAGATCATTGGGCCAAGTGGCGCGCTTACCATTGGCAGCAACACTGGAGCCAATACGTTGTTCCAGCGCGCGCGTGTCATCGCTCGTTCACCGAACACAACATCGGAAAGCAGGAAGTTCAGGGTCACCCAAGGAATGTGCAAAACTGAGGGGGCCACACGAAATTGCAGATGCTCAACGGAGATGTTCGCGAAGCCGAGTTGCTCCAACCGCGCTGTAAAGAGGTGAAGCTGTGCCAACTCTTCGATGACCCAGCACTCGCACAGCTTGCGGTAGATCCGCCGCTGTAAGGCGCTAACGAAGCTCCCGTTTGCAAGAAATCCGTCAGCGACGACGAGGCGCCCGCCAGTCCTCAGCAAGCGGTGCGCTTGCTCCAGAAGCGTGCGCTTGTCCGCGCCGTGTGCGTGGCAACTGCTTTCTAGAGCGTAGACGCCATCGAAACTAGAGGGTGAGAGGAGGCTGGTGTCTTCGTAGTCGCCCTCGATGACACCGACGCGCCCGCTGCAACCGGCTGTCTCGTTTTGGGCCCGGGCCTGTTCCACCTGCCACGGAACTCGCGTCACTCCCAACAACTTCGCGGCCGGCAGACGATGCGCGAAACTGCGCAAGGTGGCGCCGAGGCCGCAGCCTAAATCGAGCAATCGCGGCTCAGCGATACCATCGAGGCATAAGCGGGTGAGCACCTCCGCATTCATCTGCTCCAGCATGGCCTCACGATCGAATGGATTCGCACCAGCGCGGTAATAGCCAAAGTGCATATTGAATTTGGGGCTCCATGCGGCGTAATCCGGGCCAGCCTCGCTGTAGTACTGCTCCAGACTGATCTGTGGCGCACGCTGAGGACGGATCGCTGGCTGAGCCAAGGTTTTTGAACTGAGCTTTGCGGCGATCATTTTGTCTCCCTATTTACGGTCTGACAGTCGTTTCTATATGTTCAGTATATACAGACATGATAGAAAAGTGAAAGATATTACTGATCGGTAAGCCACCGTCAGTGCGAATCCAATTTGAATCCCCGTTCCCGCCCGCCGAAGCTTCATTACCTGCCGGTTACCCCATGCACCAATATTGATGCAATGTTAATCAAGCAGTAACAATCGCTTGTTAGAAGAGAAGCATGGGTCTGCATGTCTACAACACGCTGATCCTTTCGGACCTCCATCTGGGAGCCGAGACTAGCCACGCGCGCGAGGCGACCAGTCTGCTGAAGGAGAAGCGCTTTGAGCGGCTGATCCTGCTGGGTGATATCTTCGCGGACCTGAATTTTGCCCGCCTGACCAAAGATCATTGGAAGTTTCTGGGATGTATCCGGAAGCTGTCGAATCCAAAGCGCGGCATTGAAGTGGTGTGGGTGGAAGGGAATCACGACCATGGCTTAGCGAACATCATGTCGCACCTGGTCGGCGTGCGAGTGTACCAGGACTATCGCTGGCAGTATCGCGGCCTGCAACACATCGCGATTCACGGCCATCAGTTCGATGGTTTTCAGGTCAACAGTCTGCGCCTTAGCCGGCTGGGAACGTCGCTGTACTTACAGCTACAGAAGCTGGATTTCAAGAGCAAGCCGATCGTGCGGATGATCGACCGGCTGAATACCCGGTGGCTGCGGATGTCGCCGAAGGTGTCGGCAGGAGCGATTGCATACGCGAAGCATCACGAGGCGCAGCGGATTTTCTGCGGGCACACGCACCAGGCACTGCAGGTAGAAAAAGACGGCATCAGTTACTACAACTCCGGCGGGTGGGTGGATTCACGCCTTACTTACCTGACGGTGGACGAAACGGGAGTACAAATCCATGAATTCGACAAACTTGAGTTCGAGAAACAGCGAATTGACAATCGTGATTCCGGCGAAGAACGAAGCGAGGTTGATTCCCCAGTTGCTGACTTCGCTGACGATGCAGGACTACTCGAAGATGTCGAGTACGAGAGTGTTGGTCGCTGACGCGAATTCGACCGACGGCACCCCCGAGATCGTCATGAGCTTTCGCGATCGCCTGAACGTGGGGGTGATTCGCGGAGGGATGCCATCGTTTGGACGGAACCAAGGTGCGGCGCAGGCGGACTCGCAGTACGTGCTGTTTCTCGATGCCGATATTGCGTTGGCCGATCAGTCGCTGATCCGGCATTGCATGGAGAAGGCGCAGGCGAAGCAACTGCACTGCGTGACGACCAACATCTTGTGTAAAGGGGGAAGCTGGGTCGACCAAGTGTTTTATGCCGTGATTGATGTCTTTCAGTATCTGTCGTACCTGCATCTTCCGTTTGCAACCGGAATGTTCATGCTGTTTGACCGGAAGAAATTCTGGCAGCTCGGCGGGTTTCACGAGCAGATTCTGTTTGCCGAAGATTATCGGCTGAGCCAGAAGGTGGAACGAAAGCGGTTCGCGATTGTGCGCGGCGGCGTGTATACGACGAATCGCCGGTTCAAGCGGATGGGGCACCTGAAGGTGGGATGGCTCTTTCTGAAGACGGCGATGAATTATTGGAACGAGAAGTATTTTTTGCGGGACCACAAGTATTGGGCGAACGAGGCGGATGGGATGCCACGGGCGTAGAGCACGGGGGGCTAAACCCTTCCGGGAGATGCTCGACGCGGCGCTTAAAGCGCCGCTCTTCCACGGTTGCCGTAGCTGTTAATTCTGAAACCAGAGTTTTGTTGTGGCCACGGAAAGACAGGGTTCAGCCAACCAGCTGAACCCCGTTTTTTGCTTAAAAGTGAAACGCGAGTCCGGTCGAGATTCGGACGTTGTTCTGCGGGATGCTGAACAGGTCGGTGTGGATGTAGTCGCCCTCCACGCGCAGTCCGAGCAGATGGAAGAATTTGTAATCTAGCCCGCCACCGACCGCTGTTGCTAACGCGGTGTCCGATCCGCCGTCGTTTACGTGGATATGGCCGGCGCCAATCATGACTTCGGCAAAGGGGCGGATCTTGCCAATTGAGAAAGAAGCCCTAGGTCCGAATAAGTAATTGTGTTCGGTGAAATTGGCGTTGATGATACACGCACCGGGCGCACTGCCAACGGGAACGACACAAGGCGCGACGTTCTGCGAGCCATAGTAGCCGCTGAAATCTGCGACGACGCCGATGAACGGCAGGAACTTGCCTTCGACGGAGCCATTCCATCCATTGAGGCTGGTGCGTTGCCCACTGACATTGGCGTTGTAGTAGGAATATCCGAAGAAGACATTGCCCGAAGTAGGAACCTGGGCAGCTGCGAAGGCACTGCAAATAAGAAAAAGAAAAGCAGTTGCCGCGATCTTGCGCATGAACATCCTCCCTCTGCGTCGGTAAACACAGGACGGCGCAGAAAGTTGTTGGATGCTGGTGCGGCAAAAACGGTAGCAAACCAGTTGTACAGGTCCGGTTGGACAACTCAGAAGCGCCAAACGATCCCGGTCGAGGCGCGATAGTCATTCTGATTCGCGCTCGCGTAGTGACTGTGCATGTAGTCGCCCTGAATGCGCCAGGAGAAATTCTTAAATCCAAGTTTGTAGTCGGTGCCCCCGCCGACATCGATGGTCAGAGGATTGTAGATGAAGCCACTGGAGTTCAGGTGGCGGATTCCGGCCATACCGTGGATGAAAGGGCGCCAGCGGCCGAGGTTGGTCGAGAGGCGAATGCCTCCGAGCGCGTTGTATTGGGTGACACCTCTTCGATAAAAGCCACTGCCGTCGATGACGAGGCCAACGCGCGGGAAGCGAGCGAACGGGAAGTCTTCAATCGAACCGTTCCATCCTTTATAGCTCTGCTTGTTGACGACATTCGTAAGCTGGCCGTAAGCAACTCCGGCATAGACGTTTCCACTGGGAAGAAGGCCACCGAATTGTGCCGACATCGGAATGGAGAAAAGCAGCAGGCCCAGGAAGGCCAGCGCGGCGGCAGCGGTTTTCGACACGAAATATCCCTCCCCGGCCGTCGGGCCGGCAAACTACCATTGTAATCAATGAATTGTGTTAGATGCAGTGTACCGGATGGCCAAGATGTATCGCGTGACAAAATTTGTTGGTTAGACGTTATACCGATTGTAGGTGTTAGTTTTGGGGTCCAGGCTGGCAAAAATTCACCGGATTTTCATGGTGCCAAAAGCGATCTACCCACGTCTATCTATACATGCAAACCATGGATACGAACTGCGAAATGTGGCAGCCGCCGTCAATCCTGACGGCGTTCAGAGTAGAGAAGGAGTCGAAGTTGAAGCTCAGCGTAGAAGCACAGAATCAGGGCGATGTGATCATCGTGCACTGCCAGGGGCGCATCGTGTACCGCGATGAAGCCGCCACACTGTCACGAGTGGTTGGGGAAGTCTTGCACCGAGGGAGCAAGCTGGTTTTGGATCTCACGGGGGTGACTTCGATGGATAGCGCTGGAATTGGCGAACTGGCGCTGTTGCAGACGTGGGCACAGGAACGGAACGCAGATCTGAAGTGCGCGGGCGCGAACGAGCTTGTCCGGACGCTGCTCGATCTGACGAATCTGGATTCGGTGATGGAGGTCCACGCGACGCTGGACGGAGCGCTAGAGTCGTTCCGTCAAGAGCATATCTGCGCGGATTGTTGAGTTCCTCTTTTCGGTCCGAGAACACCGAGGGAGCAAAGACGGTCTTTGCTCCTATTTTTATTTTGAAATTGACTGCGGCACTGGCAGGAATCTTTGATCTCTACCGGCAGCCTTGGACGAATTCCTCCGGAGCTACACCTAATTCTCTCGTTGGAAGCGGTAGCGGCCTTTCCGCTCCACCGCGACTGCTTCGGCAACTTTCAGAAATGCGCGGGCGGCGTGCGAAAGGTTTGCGCCTTTGCGGTAGATCAGGCGCAGCTTGCGCTTGAGTTGAAGCTCGCGGACAGGAATGCGCACTAGCTCTCCGCGGGCAAGCTCTGTTTCCACGCTGATCTCGGGAATCAGGGCAACTCCGTTTCCCATCGCGACAAATTGTTTGATGGCCTGTAGGGTAGGGAGCTCGAGGTCCATATGGAGCGGCGTCTTCTGGCTCTTAAAGAGCTGAATCACCTTTTCGCGATAGGGCGAGTTCACGATGTGGGCGACGAACGATTCAGCGCCGAGTTGGCGAATACTGACGTGGCGGGCCGAGGCAAGAGGATGTTTTGGGGGGACGACAAAGACCAGTTCATCGAGGAATACGACAACGGAATGCAGATTGGTCTCCTGTGGCTCGTAAGAGAGAACGCCGAATTCGGCCGCATAGCTGAGGACATCGTCGGGAATGTGGCTGCCCAGCGCACGCTTGACGGTGATCTTGATCATGGGATGCACGCGGCGAAACTCGGCCAGGACGGGCAAAAGGTAAAGAACAGTGAACTCGTTCGCCGCAATGATGAGCTTTCCTTTTTGTAGTTCGCGGAGTTCGGAAAGGGATCCGGCCGCTTCTCCGCGCAGGTTGATCAGCTTTTCCGCGTATTCGTAGAGGACTTTTCCGGCGTCGGTGAGAACGCCTTCCCGGGAGGAGCGGTCGAAGAGGGCCTCTCCGAGCTCGTCCTCAAGCTTGCGGATCGTCTGACTAACCGCGGATTGCGTGCGGAAAAGCTTATCCGCGGCTCGGGAAAAGCGCCGCTCGCGAGCGACCGCAAGGAAAACTTCCAGTTGAGACAGCTCCATCGAGCCCCTTAATCGAAAATCATATTAGTATTAGAGATTCTTATAATACAATCAATACTAATGATATGTGAAGAAATATAAGTTTTGCTTCTGCCCAGAGACTTCGTACCATAGAGAAATCACCCAAGCAGGTGTTGGTGTCTCAAGTGGCCTAGCGCGCTTGAGCGAATCGGTGAGGGCGTTTTCTCAGGAAGGCATTTATGGGCACAGATCGAGCACGAGTTACGATTTTCGACACCACTCTTCGCGACGGCGAGCAGTCGCCGGGTTGCAGCATGAACCAGCAGGAAAAACTGCGGCTGGCGCAGCAGTTGGACCGCCTGGGAGTGGACGTGATCGAAGCGGGATTCCCGATTGCCTCGGACGGCGATTTCGAGTCAGTGAAGACCATTGCGGCGACGGTGCGACGTCCCATTATTGCTGGATTGGCGCGAGCCTGCCGTCCGGATATCGAACGCGCGTGGGAGGCGTTGAAGCACGCTGCGCGTCCGCGGATTCATGTCTTTCTGGCTACTTCCGATATTCACCTGCAATACAAGCTGCGGATTACGCGGGATCAATGCGTGGCGCAGGCGCGCGAAGCGATTCTGCTGGCGAAGTCGTTGTGCGACGATGTGGAGTTTTCGCCGGAGGATGCGACCCGAACCGATCCCGACTTTCTGTGCCGGGTGCTGGACGCCGTGGTTGAGGCCGGCGCAACGACGCTGAATATTCCCGATACGGTGGGCTATACGGTCCCGTCGGAATTCGGGGAACTGATAGCGATGATCCGCCGCTGTGTGAAGGGAATCGAGAAAGTTACGATTTCCGCACATTGCCACAACGACCTTGGCATGGCGGTCGCGAATGCTCTGGCCGCAGTGAGTGCGGGCGCTCGGCAGGTCGAGTGCACCATCAACGGAATCGGCGAGCGGGCCGGGAACGCATCGCTGGAAGAGATCGTGATGGCGATGCGGGTGCGACCCGACCGGTACCCATATGAGACTGGGATCGAAAGCGAACAGCTTTTCGCGTCCAGCCAGATGCTGAGCGAGATCACTGGCGTGCCGGTGCAACCCAACAAAGCAATTACCGGGCGTAATGCGTTTGCGCACGAAGCGGGCATCCATCAGGATGGTGTGCTGAAAAATCCGTTGACTTACGAAATTATGACGCCGAAGTCGGTGGGTGTACCGGATTCAAAGCTGGTGCTGGGCAAGCACTCGGGACGTCACGCCCTGAGTATGCGCTGCGAGCAACTGGGATATACGTTCGACCGGCGGGCACTGGATGATATCTACCGGCGGTTTGTACGGCTGGCGGACAAGATCAAGCATGTCGAGGATCATCACCTGCTGGAACTGATTCGCGACACGCATAAGCCCACGATGTCGGCGACACCTCTGATCGAGCCGGTTATTGATGCGACGAATGCTGCGGTGGTGAGTGCTCCTTCCGCGGAGTCGGAGAGTGCGTTCGCGGCCGCGGCAGAGACGAATCCGTTTGGGGTTCCAATTCCGGCGAACGCGGAGACGCAGCACGAGCAGACACAGCAGGAAGATTATCTGTGGGGAGTGTAGACATTTAGACATTGAATCATTTAGTCATTTATTCATTGAAAAACTGGGCCGCCTTGCTGGCGGCTTTGTTTTTTCCCGCATAGAATTAGCGATTACTTCCATCAGCGAGCGAAATCATCGATGCAATTGAAGATTACGGTTCTTCCGGGGGACGGGATTGGTCCCGAGGTTACGGATCAGGCTGTGCGCGTACTGCAGACGGTGGCACAGGCGTTCGGTCATCAAGTTCAACTGCAGAGCAAGCATATTGGTGGGGCGGCTTTGACGGCGGCGAATGACCCTCTGCCGGCAGATACGATTCAAGCCTGCCTCTCTTCGTCGGCAGTGCTGCTTGGCGCGGTGGGGAGCCCGGCGTTCGACAAGAATCCGGGGCATTTGCGGCCGGAGGCAGGGTTGTTGCGGATTCGGCGGGAGTTGGGAGCGTATGCGAATCTGCGTCCGGCAGTGTTCTTTCCGGCGTTAGTGGACTGCTCTCCGCTGCGCGCTGAGATCGTGCGCGGGACCGACATCATGATTGTGCGCGAGTTGCTGGGAGGGGCCTACTTCGGGCAGCCGCGGTCGATTGAGGGAGAAGTCGGCTCGCGAGTCGCGATTAACACGATGCGCTACGCAGAGCACGAGGTGGAGCGGATTGCGCGTGTGGCATTTGATCTGGCGATGAAACGGAAGAAGAAAGTTCTCTCCGTTGATAAGGCGAATGTGCTCGAGTGCTCGCGGCTATGGCGCGATGTGGTGGCTCGAATTGGCAAGGATTATCCGGAGGTGAGGGTCGGTCATCAGTATGTCGATTCGGCGGCGATGCTGCTGGTGCAGCGGCCAACGGACTTTGATGTTGTTCTGACTGAGAACATGTTTGGCGATATTTTGTCGGACCAGGCCGGTGGCGTGGTGGGATCGCTCGGTCTGTTGGCCTCTGCCAGTATTGGCGGCCCGGTGGGATTGTATGAGCCGGTGCATGGATCGGCTCCCGACATCGCGGGCAAGGGCGTCGCGAATCCGTTGGGAGCGATCTTGTCCGCGGCGATGATGCTGCGGCATTCGTTTCAATTGGAGAGCGAGGCGGCGGCGATCGAGCAGGCGGTGTCGGCGGTCCTGTCAGATGGGGCGCGAACCGCGGATCTGGCGGGGAAGATGCACACGGCGATTTCTACGGCGGAGATGGGTCAGCGGGTCGTTGAGGCAGTGGAAGCAGCGGCCTCGTAAGAGAGCTCATCCTTCCGATTTCCGAATGCTGTTCGATTCCGAACATCGCAGGTTCGCTGACGGACACTTTCGCTAGAAATCATTGGGGACTTCCGCTCTATCCCTCTGAAATCGTTAGGTTTGACGTTGGCCTCGGTTGGCGGATCAAGTGCCTCATCAACCCGATAGTTCGGGGACATCCCATGCAATCTTTGCTTCAGGATCTTCGCTACGCCCTTCGCCAGCTAGGCAAGTCCAAAGGCTTCGCCCTAACCGCGTTTTTCACCATTGCTCTGGGCGTTGGCGCGGTCACCGCAATCTTCAGTGTTGTCGACACGGTCCTCCTGAAGCCGTACCCATTTCGCGATCCGGGCCAAGTGGTCGTCTGGCGAGAGAGCATTCGCGAAATTGAGAATGTCTCGCCCCTCCTGCCCGACAACTACCGGCACTACCAGAATCTGCGAACCCACGCGAATTCCATTCAAGACGCCGCGATCGTGCAAACCTCAGGCTTCAGCGTCTCGACCGGAGCCGATCACCCGGAGATGACCGAAGGCTTGGAGGTCTCTTCGAATTTCTTTTCGGTGCTCGGAGTTTCACCTCTCATAGGACGAGGGTTTACCGAAGATGAAGCGCAGAACGGGAAGAACAATGTCGTCGTTCTCACGTGGAATGCGTGGCAACGACTTTTTCACGGGAGCGCGTCCGTCATCGGCAGCACACTCCGGATCGGATCTGACCAGAACGTCATCGTGGGCGTAATGCCACAGTCGTTTCGCTTTCCTGTCTTGTCGATCATGCCGGGTCAAGCAACCCAAGGATCGACGGATCGCTACGAGGTCTTCAAACCGCTCGTGCCGGCACCGAATGAACTGGTAGCGAACGAAGGCGAGTTCAACTTTCTCGTGATCGGGCGCCTTAAACCCGGCATTACGATTCAACAGGCGCAAAGCGAATTGAACGGAATCGAGAAAGCCACCGCGGCTGCCGATCACGTGGAAGTTCATCTCAGCGTCATCGTCGAGACATTTTCGGAAGAAATCGTGGGCGGCGTGAGCAAGCCTCTCTGGCTGCTGCTGGCTGCGGTCGCCAGCGTCCTGCTGATGGCCTGTGTGAATCTTGCGAATCTACAGCTCGCGCGAGGGATGGCTCGCGATCATGAGACGGCCCTGAGGTCTGCTCTGGGCGCGGGGCGAGGTCGGCTATTCCAGGGCGTGCTCGCCGAAAACCTGATTCTTGGATTGGGTGGCGGGCTCGGAGGAATCTTTCTCGCAGATCTCGGCGAGAAGTTGTTTGTCCGAATTGCTTCGGTTTTGCCTCGCCTGAACGAAGTCCACCTGAGCCTTCCGATCCTTGCTTTCGCTTTGGTGTTGTCGATTCTTACTTCGCTGAGCTTTGGTGTTCTTCCTGCTCTCCGGTCTCTACGAGTGACGCCTCAGACTGCGTTGCAATCGAATTCCACGCGGCTTTCGGTCACCCGGCAGGCCGTGCGCACTCGCAGGCTCCTGGTCGCCGTCGAAGTGGCGTGCAGCATTACTCTGCTGGTCGTGACTGGGCTAATCACACGAAGTTTCTCCCGTGTGCTTACGCAAAACCGCAACTTCAATTCACAACAAGTCGTCATGGCAGAAACGGAATTGAACAACCGCGAATATTCAAGCGGAGCGGGCCTACCGGAGAATTTCGGTGCTGATTCTGGCAGCCTTGCACGGGGCGCGATGGTTACTCACACTCTTGAGAAGATCCGATCTCTGCCCGGAGTGGAGTCTGCGGCGGTAACGAGCGTCATGCCCCTGACCGGAGACAATAATGTCGAAGGCCTACATAGAACAGACCACCCAGTCCCGGATGGGGAAGTCCCCATGGCCAATCGGCGATTTATCAGCCCCGGCTATTTCGATGTGATGCGTATTCCGTTGCTTTCCGGGCGCGATTTCAGCGAGCGGGATCGCGAGAATACACGAGTCGTGATTCTGTCGGAAAAGGCCGCCAAGGCGGTGTGGCCAGATGAGAATCCCGTCGGACATACGATCCGGCACTGGGGACAGATCTACGCCGTCATTGGGGTCGCTGCCGACGCCCGCATCAACGACCTCAAACGCAACGTTGCTGTTTTCTATCTGCCGATTTGGGACTTTCCTCCGTTCGTTCCCGTTTTCCTAGCGAGGAGTTCCCGCTCTGCAGACAGCCTCGGTCGGGAAATGCGCCAAGCCATCTGGAGTGTCGACCCGGACCTATCCATTCCAACTGTGACCTCGTTAAGCGAGATGGTGGACGAGTCCGTCGCCAGCGAGCGGTTTCAAACGGTCATTCTGGCAAGCTTTGGAGGGGCTGCGTTGCTGCTTGCGGTGCTCGGTATCTACGGCGTGCTTGCCTATTCCGTATCGCTGCGCACGCAAGAGTTCGGCATCCGGATGGCGCTTGGCTCCAGCAAGCAGGCGCTTACGCGTCTTGTTCTGCTGGACGCGTTCTGGCCGATGGCAGTCGGACTCATTCTTGGGTTACTAGGGGTCGCGGTCGCCACGCGCTGGGTGGGGAGCCTGCTGTATGAAACAAATCCAGTCGATCCGTGGACGATCGGCCTGAGCGTCGGGGTTTTGAGCGCAGCCGCATTGCTCGCTTCGCTTCTACCGGCAAGAGGCGCCATGTCGATCGATCCAATGCGGGTTCTTCGGGGAGAGTAGCGGCGAGACGATGTTGACGTTAGATAAGTTCTTGCCGCTACGTCTTCGCGTGCTGGGCGGCCGAAGTTCCTCCGCCATCGTATTTTCCAGTCAGGTCGTACCAACGGATGCGCAACATTTCCTGAAACATACGGGCGCCATCGATGAAGGGATTGATGCGAGCGCCGCCGCTGTGTCCCCATGCGACCGGGACTTCCGCAACTTTGAAGCCGAACTTACGGGCGAGGAAAAGAATCTCGGGATCGAATCCCCAGCGCTCGATTTTCTGCCAAGGAAAAATCGCTTGCGAGGCGGCGCGTTTGAACGCTTTGAATCCGCACTGGGTGTCGGCGAATTGAAGGCCCAGCGTGATCCGCAGAAGCAGGTTAAAAATGCGTCCAAAGAGCTGGCGATGGAGCGGCTGGCGCTGTGTCTGGAGCTCAGCCCGCAGCCAGCGAGATCCGATGGCGATATCGGCGCCGGCGTCCAAAGCAGCGAAGAGCTTGACGGACTCTTCGATCGGAGATGACAGATCCGCGTCGCTAAACAGGACAATGCGGCCACGCGCATGAAGCATCCCGTTGCGGACGCTGTATCCCTTGCCGTGGTTGCCGGGGTTCTCGATGAGACGCAACGTCGGATCTTTGGCGGCGAAGGATTGGACGATTTCTGCGATGTTGTCGCGGGAGCCGTCATTGACGACGATAACCTCAGCGTCCCACCCTTGCGCATGAACGAAAGAGAGGACCTTCTCGAGCGTGGCGCCGATGCGAGCACGCTCGTTGTAGGCCGGGATGACGATGCTATAGGTCGGGTCCAAAGATTCTCGTTATTTCAGCTTGCAGCTCTCAGAAATGCTTTCGATGCCAACGTCTTAAGTTTGGCTGCTAAGATTCGCCCCGTCGCTATTCTACTCGTTGGATAGACGGTTTCGCAGGTAGAACGTTTAACCACTGAAAAGAAACGGGAAAGCTGCGGTAGCGGCAGGTCAAGTGCCCCCACTGTAACGCCGCGATTGCCTTATGCCACCTGTTGTTTGCGTCCGAGCATTTCGAAGTACTCGTGGACTAGTTCTTTATCCCACAGGCCGCGTTCGGCTTCTTCACGCATTGTCTGGGCAGCCATTTCGTGCGTAAGAGCCGGTTTGTAGGAACGCGCGGTCCGCAGGGCGTCATATACGTCCACAACCTGCAGGACTCGAGGGAGTACAGGAATCTCAGAACCCGTCAGGCCGTCAGGGTAGCCCGACCCATCCGTATGCTCATGGTGGTGACGGATAATGGGAAGCACGAGGCTGAGCGAATGGAGAGGCTTGCAGATGTTTTCACCAGTGATGGGATGGAGCCTCATGATCTCCCACTCGGCAGGAGTCAGGTCGCTGCCCTTTTTGAGGATCTCGTCGGGCACAGCGATCTTTCCCAGGTCGTGAAGGTAGCCTCCGCGCTTTAGGGCGAGGAGGGAATCTTCGTCCATACCGAGATGACGTCCGAGGTCAGCAGCGTGCAAAGCGAGGCGCTCGCAGTGGCCCTCAGTATAGGGATCACGGCCTTCGACGATGAGGCCTAATGTGCAGAGCACGGAGTCCGCGGTCTCGAGTTCGTCGGTAAATTCCTTTAACCGGAGAAGCGATTTCACGCGGGCGATGAGCTCTTCCGCCAGGACGGGCTTGTTTAGAAAGTCGTCAGCCCCGGCTTCGATGCCACGCACTTTGTCACTGCTGTCGCTGAGCCCAGTAATCAGGACAAACGGAATGAGACGGGTGGCCGGATTCTCTTTGAGGATGCGGCAGAGATCATAGCCGGACTTGCCCGGCATCATCACGTCGGAAAGGATCAGGTCGGGAGCCTGGCGGCGGACTTCCGCTTCGGCCTGTTCCGCGTTAGAGGCGGTAATCACAGTGTAGCCGCGGATAGTGAGCAGTTGGCTCATCAGCCCGGCGATGCTGGGCTGGTCATCAACGACGAGGATGCGCGGAGCGCGCCGCCTTGGTAACAAGTCCCCCATACCCTGATAAGAAGTCACTCCATCCTCCTCAGTTGTCCGGGCCTTCAGGCTCGGGGCGCGAGGCGGAGGAGAAATACTCATAGAAAAACCATTTCACTTACTGAGCTCAAAAACGCCTACTGCCCTAGATTCTACTGCCAATTGCGGATTTGCGGCGTTCCCCAAGATTTTTTAACCCTATCACCAGATGGAAGTTTTTCCGATTTCCCACTTCGGTACTCTCGTTGCCTAAATGTGAGCGGTTGTCTTGCTTAAGGTTCTTCCGAATTCTAGCCTCGTGTTATGAAGCCAAGTTTGAGATTCCAATTGGTGTTCGTGTTGTTGCTTGGGATATTCACGGGCATTGCTCAATCGACCGCAAAGGTCCACGTCGTCAGTTTTGGAAGGTGGATGACTGTGCAGTGGACGGGAGGGACTGGGACAGACGGCCAAGTGTCCACCATCAAGATTCGGGCGCTCATCATCGACGGCCGGGTGAAAGAGTATGTGCTGGGTACGTCACATGAAGTGACGGAACGATTATTTGTAGTGCGGCGTGTGTTTCGGGTGAACGACGGCCTACCCGAAGATTCGGCTCCGCGCTGGGAGTGGCAGCGCGGCGGATGGTTGCTGGTCGATCGAGTCACGGGGCGTATTTCGGCAATTAATCTGCCTGAGTTTGACGCGCTCTATTCGGTTGCCAGTTGGTATCGGGATTATGTCGCGTACTGCGGTGTGGCAGACGACGGAAAGAAGACTTATGCGGTGGTGGCGCAGCTAAGCCGTCGGAAGCCGGTGCTCAAGAAGGCTCTGGCGGAAGGTGTGGCGGAGGACGCTGCGCCGGATTCAGCTTGTCCCGCGCCAGTATGGCAGAGAGGGCCAGTCCGTGTAAGTTTTCAAGCTAGTGGGGCGAAGGAAACCTTTGCGATCCGCGGGCACATCGTGGATGTGGTGAATGATGCGGAGGAAGACGACGAATAATGGTGTTTAAAACCGCACCGCAGCGATTGCTAAACGATATATCCGCTGAAGCCTCAAAACTGTCGAAGTGGTTATACCAATTCCCGCCAAAGTGGATATTGTGGGCAGCCCCGCATCGCTTTAGTGTTACCCGCTTGCGACCGCATTTCTCAATTCTAAGAGCTCTGCGTTGGTTCAGATGGTAAAACCCTATCTGGGGCGTCATATCTACGGATTCGCCGCTGTGCTTTTCGGTCTTGTTGCACTCGCGTGGCACGACTTTAATATCTGGCAACAGATTCGCGTGCTCGGGGATATAGCCCACCGTGGCGTTCTCGTTTACATCTACGCCACGGTGGAACTGGTGGGCGGCATAGCGATTCAGTGGCGCAAAACTGCGCGAGCTGGGGCGGTCATCTTGGGAGCGACTTCTCTCGTCTTCGCGTTGCTGTGGGTGCCTCTCATTGCCGGCAAACCCCAGGTCTACGATTTTTGGGGCAATTTCTTTGAGCAGTTTTCTCTCGTTTCTGGGGCGCTGATCGTCTACGCGACGGTGGATGAGAGCGATACGAAACGATCAGCAATACTCGCTCGGATTGGCTACTTCTGTTTCGGAGTCTGCGTCATTTCGTTCACTCTCGAACAGCTCTTTTATCTTTCCGGGACCGCGTCGTTCGTGCCGAAGTGGATTCCTCCGGGACAAATGTTCTGGGCGATCGCGACTACCATCGCATTTGCGCTCGCTGCTTTGGCGCTGTTCACGGGATTTTGGGATATTCTGGCGTCGCGATTACTCACCGGCATGATCATCGGCTTCGGATTGCTGATCTGGTTGCCCGCGCCTTTCGTCGATCCACACAAGCAGACCAATTGGGCAGGCAATGCGGAGAATCTGGCGATTGCAGGCGCGGCATGGATTGTGGCGGATTACCTCAGTCAGCGCCACAGCGTGGCAACGGCCCCGGTGCCCGAGGCTCTTGGCGGCGGTGAATCGTTCCGGCTGAAGGCTGTGAGAGGGTAGGGATGTTTCGACTGCGTACAGAGAATTGCTTCGCGATTCTCTGTACTTCGCTCAACATGACAAAAACTCGCTAATTCCGCGTCAGTCCCCGGCAGCTTCTACTGCTGGCATTTCTTCAGCCACCACTTTTTCCTTTACCTTCGCGCTCGTGACCAGGATGACCGAGAGCACTACAATCGCGCTTCCCGCCAGGATGAAGCGGTCTACCTTCTCGTGAAGGATCAGCCAGCCCAGAAAAACGGCGACCACTGGATTGACGTACGCGTAAGTTGACACTTTCGATGTGGGCACGTGATCGAGCAGCCAGATGTATGCGGTATAGCCGATCCAGGAGCCACAGACGACGAGGTAGCCGGTAGCGGCCAGGCTGCGTGGCGCCCATACAACGTGGGCCAAATCTCCGTTCAACAGTGCAAAGGCAAAATTCCCAACCCCGGCAGCGAGGATCTGCCATCCGGTTGCGCCGAAGACGTCCATGCCCGATTGCCAGCGTTTTGAAAGCACCGAGCCGAGTGCCCAGCTGAAGGATCCGCCGATCAGGCTGATTGAGGCTATGAGTTCGCGGTGGCCGAGGCTGCCTGCCTGCAACTCTGGCCACACCAGCACAAACAGGCCGACGATCCCCAATGCTAGTCCGGCCTTGCCGCGGCTCGAGATATGGTGATCGCCGAGAAGAAGTGAATCGAGAACCAGGAACCACAACGGTGTGATGGCAATAATCAACGCAGACAAGCCGGATGAAACAGTCAGCTCGGCATAGGAGAGCGTGAGATTGCCTCCCATGAGCAGAAGGAGGCCGACTATCGACGACAACGCGATTTGCTTCGGCGAGTAGAGAATTCTGTGTCCCGTGGCGGCGCATACTGCGAGCATGACCACGCCTGCGACGGAGAAGCGCAATCCGCACATTAACGCAGGAGGGATGGTTTGTACGGCGATGTCGATCGCGAGATAAGTCGAGCCCCAAAACAGATACACAAGTCCGAAGGCAAGGACTACCATCCACCGGGTTGGGCGTTGAGCGGATTGCATGCAATTTTCGGAGTTACTGGGGAAAATACAACATATCAGAGTACGCAATGGCGGTGAGCGATTCTAAAAGTTAGGGTGACCGTGGCCAAGATTTTCCTGAAAATGAGATTCGCGTTTTACCGCAGAGTCCGCCGAGAAAGGCCGCCGAGACCGCCGAGTTGTAATGGCGAACAAAAAGCGAAAATGATAGACTGTTTGCCGCTATGGCTCGGCGTCCGGATCTCGGGAAACACGAGGAGATTTGGAGCCGCAAAGACTTGGACGAGATGCAGCACAATCTATCGCTGCTGAGCGAACAGGGAGTGAGAGAGTTTTATCAACGGGCGTTTCGCGAGTGCGCCATCATCAATTCGAGCACGTTTCCTCCCGCGCGGGCGATTCAGGAGTTAGTCCAGGCGTGGAAGCAGCTGCGGAAGTGGCGGCGGCCGTAGGGCATGCGCCCAAATCCAGCGACTTGAAGAGCTTGAGTATAGACTTCCGTCACCAGAAAAGGATTCCGTCGGCATCGGAATCCCGGCTATAATCGAATAGATGTCGATCGATTGCGATGCTGCAGAAGAATTCCAATTCTCGTCTTATTCCGTCAACTCAGGCCGAGTGCTGGTTGCACTGCCTGGTGTGTCCACGGCGGTATCGGGCGAATTTGCCTTCGCGGTTGCGCCCTTCTCTCTTCGGTAGCGATTAGTTCTTTCCTCCGCCTGATTTCTCCTCGGCGTTCTATCCAGGAGCACGCACGCTTGAACCAGAGCGGCACCCGAGGTCCGATTCAATGACAACTGGCCAGTAACCACTGGCTGCTGCCTTACGGAGGAAATTCCCATGACGACCAAAACTATGACCGCTACGATCGGTCCCAAGATCAAGACCGCCCTGCCCGGGCCGAACGCGAAGCGCGTGCTCGAGGGCGATGAGAAGTATATTTCGCCTTCCTATACCCGCTCGTATCCGCTGGTTGCCAAGAGCGGACGAGGCATTGTTGTAACCGATGTTGACGGCAACGAGTTTTTCGACTTTTCGGCCGGGATCGCTGTGACCTCGACCGGCCATTGCCACCCGAATGTGGTCGCCGCGATTCAGAAGCAGGCTGGCGAACTGATCCACATGTCGGGAACGGATTTTTATTACGAAAACATGGTGGATCTGGCGGCGCGGCTATCGAAGATTGCGCCGATGAAGGGGCCGCACAAGATTTACTACGGAAACTCGGGTGCAGAAGCGATCGAGTGCGCGCTGAAGCTGGCGCGGTATCACACAAAACGGCAGAACATCATTGCGTTCTTCGGTGCGTTTCACGGCCGAACGATGGGAGCGCTTTCTCTGACGGCGTCGAAGCCCCAGCAGCGGCGGAGGTTTTCTCCGCTTGTGCCGGGGGTGACGCATGTTCGATATCCGGATGTGTATCGCGGATGCGTAGGCGGGAAACAGGAAGCCGAGAACTTCGCTCTGGGCTGCGCGCGTTTCATTGAAGAGAAGCTTTTCAAGACCACGCTTGCTCCTGAGGAGGTCGCGGCGATTTTCGTGGAGCCCGTGCAGGGTGAAGGTGGATACGTCGTTGCACCCACGGTATTCATGCAGGAGCTGCGCCGGATCTGCGATCAACACGGCATCATGCTCGTGGTGGATGAGGTGCAGAGCGGGATCGGGCGCACCGGCAAATGGTGGGCCGTTGAGCACACTGGTGTCGAGCCTGACATGGTGTGTATGGCGAAAGGAATCGCTTCGGGCATGCCGCTCGGCGTCACGATGACCAAGGCTGAAGTGATGGATTGGGTCCCAGGATCACATGCTTCGACCTTTGGGGGAAATCCGGTGGCTGTGGCTGCCGCGCTCGCGACACTCGATGTGATCGAGAAGGAGCACCTGATCGAGAACTCGGCGAGCGTCGGTAATCACATCATGAAGCGGATGGCGGATTGGCCCACGAAGCTGAAACTTGTGGGCGACGTGCGCGGACGCGGTTTGATGATTGGCGTCGAGATTGTGCGCGACAAAGTAACGAAGGAATACGGGAATGTCGAGCGCGACCGTATCGTGGAAATGGCGTTCGAAAAAGGCATCCTGTTCCTGGGTTGCGGGCCGAGCACGATCCGGTTGTGCCCGCCATTGGTCGTCAGCAAGGAAGAGGCGGATGTTGCCGTTGATGTGCTCGAGGAGTGCATCGTTGCGGTAGCTAAGGGCGCGTAAGCGTCAAAGTCATTCACCACAAAGGACACGAAGTCGCACGAAGGAATCGAGTAGTTGGCTTTCCTTTGTGAACCTTCGTGTCCTTGGTGGTTTCTGTCTTTATTTCACCACCGCGTCCACTTCGCCGTGCTTGTCGATGACCTGAATCCGGACAGGACCCGTGTCGCGCTCCAGGAATATGCTAAGCCTGCTATCCCCGATGCGGAGGTCCTGAATCGAGAGTTGTGGGATTCCTTGCGGAAGGAACGGGCGGTCGAAGGTAATGCGCTTGTTCTTCGCGTCCACTGCGATACCAAGACAGGCCTGCAAAAGCATAAACACCGACCCCGCGGCCCAGGCTTGTGGTGAGCAGGCCACCGGGTAGAGCGTGGGGCCTTGTCCCGGACGCCGATCGACGCCGCAAATAAGTTCGGGCAAGCGATGGAGTTCTACGGCACTGCTGAGGTCGAGCAGGCTCATAAGAACTCGGCCCGCAAATTCACGATGGTCGTAACGCGCCATCCCGGCAGCAATGATCGCGTTGTCATGAGGCCAGATCGATCCGTTGTGATATGAAAGCGGGTTGTAACGGCTTTCATGACACGCCACGGTTCGAATGCCCCATCCATTGAAGAAATCCTGACTTACGAGAGTGTGTGCGACCAGATTGGCTCTCTCTGGAGAGGCTATCCCGGCGTAGAGACAATGCCCAGGATTTGATGTGCGGACGCGGCATGGCTTCTTCTCGCCGTCGAGCGCGAGGGCATAGCTTGAGATTTCGTCGCACCAGAAGGCTTCGTCGAACCGTTCCCTCAATTCCGCGGCTTCGTTTTCCAGTTGCGCCTTTCGCTGCGGATCATTCCACGTCCCGTAAATTCGTGCTGCCGCAAGTTTTGCCGCATAGACGTAGCCTTGGACCTCGCAGAGGGCGATCGGCGCCCTGGCAATTGTGCCATCGGAATGAAAGACGGAGTCGCTTGAATCCTTCCAGCCCTGTTGGATCAGGCCTTTGTCGCCGTGAGGGGCGTACTCGATGAAGCCGTCGCCATCCACATCACCGTAGCGGTCGATCCATTCGAGTGCCAGGTCAATGTGTGGCCTAAGATGATCGATCAGAGCGAGATCGCCGCTAAAGTCGAGGTAGGCACCGGCGAGCATAAGAAAAAGCGGCGTGCTGTCGATGCTGCCGTAGTAACGGCCGAATGGAACTTCGCCCAGATTTGCCATTTCTCCGCCGCGGGTTTCGTGCAGGATCTTGCCGGGCTGAGCTTCTTTGTTTTCGTCGATCTCGGTTGCCTGTGTTGAAGCCAGGAATAGTAGAACTCCTTTGGCGATGTGCGGAGCGATCCAGAGCATCTGCATCGCGGTAATGATTCCGTCGCGGCCGAACACTGTGCTGAACCAAGGCACTCCTGCATAGGGATAATTTGTTTCTGGATTGCCAAGGGTCATCATTTCGACGTCGGCCAGCGAGCGGCGAATCCAGCGGCTTAAACGGTCATTGGAACTGGTGATTCGGCAAAAGAGGGATGAGGCGGCTTTGAGTTCGGTCTCGGCGCCGGCCATGGCGCGAGCATAGCCCACGGAACGCCGGCGGGCAGCAGGGTTGCAGTCGATCGACAGATGGAATTCAGTGGATTTGCCCGCGCGGAGGTCGGCCTCGAGGCAAAGTCCTGAAGAAGTGATCTGCGCAGGCTGCGAATCGCATTCGATGCGAGTCTGGCGAAGTTCTCCATCGAGCCCTTCGTAGCGAATCAGGATCGAGTCTTCGGAAATCTTATCTTCGAGGCGGCGGCCACGTCGCTCGCGTCGCATCCCACGCACTTCGAAAATGTCGACAAAATCTGCGGCAAACGAGATCTTCAACGGGACTTTCAGACGAGAGAGACCGTAGTTGAAGATGCGGATCTCCTCGTGAGCCACGTCTTGCCAGAGAAAACGAGAACGCACAATGTGTACCGTACCGCGAGGCACAACAATCTGGTCGCCATCAGAAACGTCTACATTGGCGAGGTCTGCCGTGAAGACGAAGTTGTCCGACTTTACCGTAGAACTCAAGAGCAGCGGACGAGCATCCCACACCGCGAGGACCAACTCGGAGAGATGCCGGGATCCGAGGAAAAATATTCCGTGCTCGCCCATGCCAAGCGGCTCGATATCACCGTACCGGTTAAATACGGCGAAGGCTCTGCCATATTTGAGTACGCGTGCTCGGTCGTCGGAGGGGGAAGACCCCGCTGCTATGTAGTACTGCTGGGTGGTCCCAATTTCATCCACTGCAAATCTCCGTCAGTAAGTGCGATTGCCTCGGTTTCCGGTTTCGCGATTCGTTGGTAAATCGACAAGTAGTCATTGGCCATGCGTTGCGAGGTAAATCGACGTTCGAAGGCGCGGCGGCAATCCTTCCGGCTAATTTTGGAGATATTGGCGACGGCCTTTACAGCCTCTTCGACACTATTCACCAGAAAGCCTGAGACGTTGTCTTCGATGATTTCGGGAACGGACCCGAGCGGATAGGCGACTATGGGAAGTCCGCATGCAAGAGATTCGATTAATACGATGCCGAACGGTTCCGACCAATTGATCGGAAACAGAAAAGCCGCCGCCTGCCCCAGAAATTCGTTTTTTTCCAGGTCGCTGATTTCTCCGATGAACTCGACAAGCTCGCTTTCGAGCAGCGGTTTGATGTAGTGCTCAAAATACTCCTTATCGGCACGGTCGACCTTGGCGGCAATCTTGAGCGGCATTTCCGCCCGCAAAGCAATCTCGATCGCACGGTCGACGCCTTTTTCAGGCGAAACTCGACCAAGGAACGCCAGGTACTTTCCGTCTTCCAGATGCGGTGTAAAGGTATCTTCAGGCATGCCGTGGTGGACGGTGCCATGCCAATTGATCCAGGATAGCGGCTTCCGCTGAGCATTCGAAATCGAGACGACCGGCATTTCTGAGAACTCTCGATAGAGAGAAACCAAGTCGGGGATGTCGAGCCTCCCGTGCAGGGTCGTAACTTGCTGTAAGTTTTCGCGGCGGCTTAAAGGGAAGTGCAGGTAGTCAATATGAAAGTGAATGATGTCGAATTCTTCCTTTACCTGCAAAACGCGCTCCACCAGTTGAATGTGATGGGCCAGAGAATCTACGCACTCGCTATCAAGGCGCAGAGCGCGAGTACAGATCGGGATTAGGCTGGCGTTTGTCAACGAGTCTCCGCTTGCAAATAGAGTTACATCGTGACCTTGCCGGACTAATTCTTCTGTCAGCCACGAAACAACTCGTTCTGTACCTCCATAGAGTCTGGGTGGAACACTCTCGTACAGTGGCGCTACTTGTGCAATTCTCATTAAGGCCTCTGGAATAGGATTTTCTTAAAAATGCAACAAAGTCTCTTCCCTTCACATATTTGCCTCGTGTTGTCAGTTTGGAACCTGTTCACCTTGTCAGAGTGGGCCTCCAAAAAATCGTACATCTCAGACTACGAGCACTAATAGAGGGTCACAATCAGGTTTTCCCTGCACCAACAGACGCGTGAGTACATCGTCCCGACATCGACAGTGGACGATTTCGTCTTGTACACGCACCGGAAGGGTTGTTCCCAAATCAGAACTCACTCAGGAATTTTGTGGGCAGTCGTGTGGGCAGTCACAGCGTCTGGGGGCTGAGGAATTTAGGATCGCGGGTGCTCCCAGATCTCTTTCGGATGTTTACCCTCGGCAGTATCCGGGTGCTGGATTGGTGCACATTGCAGGCACTTCCAGCGCAGTTGCCAACCCATCTTCGCGTAGGAGTGCGTGGAGAAGGGGAGGCGTTCTTCTATTTGCGGAAACTCGGCTACACGATTGTAGCCCGGAATTATCGATCGCCAAATATCGTGGAGAGATCGATTTGATCGGGGTGGGACCAAGATGTGCTTTGCTTTATCGAAGTTAAGACCAGAACATCGCGCGATGTGAAAACGGCAGAAGCTGCGGTCGATCGGCACAAACGGCGGGAAATCGCGCAAGTCGCACGCGATTACTTGCGGCGTGTGCCATCGTCTCAATGGAGGTTCGACGTGGTCAGCGTATACTATGGTGGTAGTACTTCCCGCCCACAGATTGAAGTGTTTCGAAACGCCTCCCTCGCGGCGTAAAATACAAAGTTTGCGCATTCCTACTGAAAGGATTTAATGAAGTGCCGGAGCTCAGAAAAGATCCTATTGTTGGACGTTGGGTAATTATCTCGACCGATCGGGCGAAGCGCCCAACGGATTTCGTGCGGGAAAACATGAAGATCAAGGGAGGCTTCTGCCCCTTTTGTTACGGGAATGAAGGCAAGACGCCTCCGGAGATTCAAGCTTATCGGCCCAACCCGAATGGTGGACCTGGGCCACAGCGAGACACGCCAGGATGGACGGTGCGAGTAGTTCCCAACAAGTTTCCTGCACTTGGAATTGAGGGTACCCTGAATCGGCAGGCCGAGGGCATGTTCGATCGTATGAACGGCATCGGCGCCCACGAAGTAATCATCGAAACGCCGGATCACAATGCGAGTTTGGCATCGCTGCCGCCGAAACGAATTGAAGATGTTTTGTGGACCTTCCGCGACCGCATTCTCGATCTTAAGAAAGACCGGCGCTTCAAATACATTTTGATCTTCAAGAATCACGGCGAGGCTGCTGGAGCATCTCTTGAACACTCGCATTCTCAGTTGATCGCGCTACCCATTCTGCCGATCAACGTGACGCAGGAACTCGAAGGCGCAAAGCAGTACTTCCTCTACAAAGAACGGTGCGTGTTCTGCGATATCATTCGGCAGGAAATGGACAGCGGAATCCGAGTGGTTGGCGAGAACGAGAATTTCGTGACGCTTGCTCCCTACGCTCCACGCTTCCCGTTTGAGACCTGGATTCTTCCCAAACAGCATGAGTCGGCATTCGAGAATTCCTCGTCCCATATGTTCGAGAACCTGGCTCGGGCTCTGAAGAACTTGCTGGGACGGGCAGACCGCGTCCTCGACAATCCTCCGTATAATCTCGTAATTCACACTTCGCCGGCACAGGACCCGACGAACGACCATTACCACTGGCACATCGAGTTCATGCCAAAGCTTACAAAGACGGCAGGATTCGAATGGGGAACGGGATTCTATATCAATCCCACGCCGCCGGAAGAAGCAGCGAAGTTTCTTCGCGAGGCGAATGTGGAAGAGGCGACACCGGTTTCGGTGGGCTGATTTCCGACTAGTTGAACAAAAAAGAGGGCGCGACTTGGAGCCGCGCCCTTTTCCAGTTTGGCCGGAGAGAGAGAAGGGCTGCTGTCAGCCCTTGTTGATCGCAGAATAAAATTCCGCGCTTCTGCTGTTGTCACGGATATGTAAAAAGCTGGTAAGAGGTCTGCACTCTACGCTTGTGTGCGATCCTGAAATTCTTCGTGCCAAGCCATTTGAATGGCCTCGAGTTTCCCCTCATTCGAAGCCTTAGGATCACCGGCAAAATCCGGAAGCTCCGTGACATAACGGTGTAGATCTGTGAAGCGCACCGCAAGCGGATCAACTTCCGGATGAGTTTCCGAGAGCAGAATTCCGATGTCCTCGGCGTCGTCCCAGGTTAGTTTCTTGGCCATCTCAGTTGCTCCTGTGCTTACTTCAGGTTTCAAAGTTTCAGAGTTTCAAAGTAAAACCCAAGTCCGTGGCTCTTTACCTTGAAACTCTGAAACCTTGAAACTTTGAAACCTGTTCTTTTGAAACCTGCTTCAGTGATTTTCCTCTGACACGTAATTCCTGTTCCACGCAGGAATTTCTACCACGACCTTGCCCGGTTTCACGATTTGTGCCTGACAACCGAGACGAGAATTGAGTTGGAGATCGGCAGCCATGTCCAACCGATCGGCTTCGTCATCGTCCATCTCTGACAAATTCTCCGCACCTTCCTTGACCCATACGTGGCAAGTGGTGCAGGCGCAGTTGCCGCCGCAGGCGTGATCGAGCGTAACGCCGAAATTCAGCGCCACGTCGAGAATGGATTCCTCTTTGCCATGATCTTCGTAAGGCAATTTGCCGTGCTCGAAGGTCACGGTCTTCCCTTCAGGAAGAAATGTGATCTGCACCGTGTTCTCACCGGGAGCGTCTTCTGTTGCTGTTCCTGAGCCTTGTGTCTTTTCGTCGGTCATTTCACTCCTCAGTTTTGCGTTGTCATCCCGAGCGCAGCGGATTCGCGCGTTGTGCGAAATCCGCGTAGTCGAAGGATCCCTATAGCTACAGGCTGCGCTTGCGAAGGCTGGGATCCTTCGACTCCGCACGGCTTCGCTTTGCTCAGCCGTACTCCGCTCAGGATGACAGAACCTAATAGTCGTGTCACAAAAACAATCACTTGAATTCAGCCTTCGCCATGGGATGCGGGGCGGTCGGGCCTTCGCCTAAATCCGTCTCGTCCATGTTCTTGCCTTTTAGGGCCGATGACACCGCAGTGTCCATCATCAGTTCGGCGAGTCGCATCGTGCCCTGGTTTAGCGCGTCAATCGCTTTGCGGATGGCCTGGTAATCATCTTCCGCGTTCACAGCTGTGAGTGCCCTTTCCAGCTTCGCAATCTGCTTCTTTTCGTCGGACGTCAGCTTGTTCCATGCCGGGCTGTTCTTGCCTTTGTCCAGTGCCGCAACGATCGTCGCGACTTCATTGCGTGCTTCGATCAGTTGCCGTCGGCGAAAATCTTCCTCCGCATTGTCGAAGGAATCGAGAATCATTCCCTCGACTTGCTCGTCGGTGAGCCCGTAACTGGGCTGAACCTGAATCTCCGCTTGTTTACCACTACGCTGTTCACGGGCAGAGACATTGAGAATACCGTTAGCGTCGATCAGAAACTTCACCTCGACGCGCGGAATCCCCGCAGCCATCGGTGGAATGCCTTTGAGATCGAAGCGGGCCAAAGATCGACAGTCCTTGGCTAACTCACGCTCGCCCTGGAGTACGTGAATCGCGACATTTGCCTGTCCATCGATCTGCGTTGTGTAGAACTGGGTGGCCGACGCCGGAATCGTGGAATTGCGCAGAATGATCTTGTCGGTGACTCCGCCCGCGACTTCGATTCCCAACGAAAGAGGCGTCACATCAAGCAGGAGCATATTCTCCGTCGCTTGCGAACCTCCACCGAGAATGTTGGCCTGCACCGCCGCGCCCAGAGCGACGACTTCGTCGGGATTCAGATCAACGTGAGGTTCACGCCGGAACATTTCCTTCACGAGTGCCCGGACCTTCGGGATGCGAGTCGACCCGCCAACTAACACGACCTCATCGATCTGTTCGGGCTTGAGATTCGCATCTTTCAGAGCTTGCCTGCACGGGCCAACGGTGCGATCGATAATCGGTTGGATCAACTGTTCGAATTGCTCGCGATTGATTTCACGGCGGTAGCGCTTGCCTTGCGGCAGTTCGATGTCGAGCTTCACTGATGTTTGTGCAGACAGCGCGATCTTTGCCTCGATCACAGCCTTGCGAATTGCTTGGACGGCTTCGGCATTGCGGCGAAGGTCAAGGCCAAGATCTCCGCGCATGTCGTCGAGAGCAATCGTGATTAGCAAGTTATCGATATCATCGCCACCGAGGTGCGTGTCTCCGTTGGTAGCGATGACTTCGAAAATGCCATCGTGCAGCTTGAGAATCGAAATATCGAATGTGCCTCCGCCGAGGTCGTAGACGGCGACGATCCCGTTCTGCTTCTTATCGAGACCGTAGGCGAGTGAGGCCGCAGTGGGTTCGTTCACGAGGCGAAGAACGTCAAGTCCGGCAATGCGGCCGGCGTCTTTGGTCGCCTGGCGCTGCGCGTCATTGAAGTAGGCAGGTACGGTAATCACTGCTTGAGTGACCGCAGCTCCGAAGTAGCGTTCTGCATTTCGCTTTAGCTGCCTAAGAATGAGCGCCGAAATCTCAGGAGGCGTGGATGTCTTGTCACCGAGTGTGATTCGGAGTACCTCGCCAGGCTGCAAATCTTCAGCCAAGCGAAAAGGGAATAGCTTTAATTCGTCCTGAACGTCTTCGACACCGCGTCCCATCAGGCGTTTGATGGAGTAGACAGCGCGTTCGGGCGTCTCGATGAGATACTTGCGAGCCGAGTTGCCAATGATGGGCTGATTGTTCTCGTCGAGGGCCACCACTGAAGGCACGAGGTTGGAGCCGTCGTCACCCGGAATCACGACGGGCGTCTCCCCTTGCATGAACGCCACGAGAGAGTTCGTGGTGCCCAGATCAATTCCGACAATGCGTTCTTCTGCCATGCTCTCTTGTTTCGTTCTTTCTCTAAGCCTCGAGTGCGACTCCGGCAATCTCTTTGCTGGAAGCATGTTCGGTCTTTACGCCAGCAGGCCGCCAGGCGCTCACGGGTGACGAACCGTGAATCATAGTTTGGATGAAGGGCTCGAAGAATTCGTACGGATGAATCGATGGTGGAGCTCCGATTTCATCCAGTCGCGCGCGCAATTCCGCGGGAATGGTGAATTCAATTGCTTTCAGATTGTCTTCGAGCTGACTTAACTTGCTTGCTCCCAGGATGGTTGACGTGATTCCCGGCTGCGTAGCGACCCAGTTTAGCGCGACCTGCGCCGGCGGACGGCCGATTTGCTTCCCCACTCCGAGGAGCACATCGACAATCCTCCAGTTCTGGTCCGTGAATTTCTTCAGGGTGGGATTGGCGGAATCCTTTACTACTTCCAGGCGGCCGTCTCCGGCGCCACCGCTGCCCTCGCGGCGGTACTTGCCAGTGAGGAAGCCGCTGGCGAGCGGGCTCCAGGGGCAGACCGCCAATCCCAGCTCTTGTGCGGCCGGGATGTGCTCGCGTTCGATGTTCCGCTGAACGAGAGAGTACTCGAGCTGCAGCGCGACGAGCCGCTCTTTGCCTTCTTTCTCAGCGAGCGTTTGTGCACGGGCGACGTACCACGCAGGAGTATCGGAGAATCCGTAATGAAGTATCTTTCCTTGGCGAACCATGTCGTTTAGAGTCGATATGACTTCTTCGACGGGCGTGATTGTGTCCCACGCGTGCAGCCAGTAGAGATCGACGTAGTCGGTCTGCAGACGCCGGAGCGAACCTTCCAGCGCGCGATAGATGTTTTTTCGACCGTTGCCGCCAGCGTTCGGATTTGCCGGGTCGACGTTAAAGGTAAATTTAGTCGCTAGCACAACGCGATCATGTAGTTTGCGTTCAGCGATAAACTTGCCGAGCATCTCTTCGCTCTTGCCGCCTGTGTACGCGTCAGCGGTGTCGATGAAGTTACCACCACTTTCGAGATAGCGATCGAACAGAGAGTGCGAGACATTCTCTTCGGCGCCCCACCCCCACTCGGTTCCGAACGTCATCGTGCCCAGGCACAGAGGACTTACCCGCAAACCGGAGCGTCCGAGCGTTGTGTATTCGTGAATTTGCATGAGCAAACCTCTCTGCTTAGTTCTCCAACGCCGCGTTCACATCGCGAACCAGGTTGCGAATGTAATTGCGCCGATTGAGGACATCGACCATTTTGTCGATGATCTGTTTACGCTCGGTCGGGTTCGCTGACGATCCGTGATCGACGAGTTGATCCCACTCCTTCCAGAAGGACTTTAACTCCTGGAGAAGGGATTCATATTTCCCTTCAAGAGCAGCTTTGTGCTTGCCGATTTCTGCGGTGAGGGCGGGGTCGTCGTCACCCACTCTCTGATTCATCCGCAACTCTTCGAGCTGCATGTTGAGTTCGAATACCTCTTCCAGCAGGTCGGCCGGTACGATTTGTTTTTTCACTTCTCCCGTTGCGCGCGCGTGTTCAGTGGCAGCCTTCGACTGCTCCTCGAGTTCAACACCTTCCAGCTTCAGCAAATACTGAGTCCGCTTGATCGGATCGCGCAGCGTGCGATAAGCGTCGTTCAATAACGAACTCTGCTCGAGGCTCCACTCTTGCTCCTGGCTTCCCGCGCGAGCATTGAGATCGGGGTGCAACTTTCGACTCAGCTCGTAAAAGTCTTTCTCAAGACCAGGAAGGTTCACGTCAAGCTTGGGTGGGAGTCCGAAAAACGTGAAATAGTCCACCGGCGCTGGAGGCTGGACCTTGCCGCACGAACCGCAGAAATGGGCAGCTCGCATCGCGCCGCACGACCAGCAAGTATTCGTCTCATCGGGGACTGACTTTGTGCTGATCGCAGTTAGGGTCGATTTCGTCATTGCGTTCTACTTCCCCGGCGCAAAATCGTCCGGCGCCCGTGCTCAACCTATGATTTCCGGTGGCGCACACAGCCGCGGGCAGGAGTGCCCGCGCCACACAGGTCAGGCGGAGAACGAAGTTCCGCAGCCGCAGGACTTCGTCGCTTGCGGGTTTACAAATACGAATCCCTGCTGCATCAGCGTCTCCTGGTAATCAAGGGTCATGCCATGCAGATAAATGAACGACTTCGGATCCACGAAGACCCGCACATCGGCGAACTGAAAGATGCGGTCGCGTTCGCGCGGCTGCGTGTCGAAGCGAATGTTATAGCTCAACCCCGAACACCCACCACCCTGCACACCGAGGCGCAATCCACCCTGTTCAGGCGAAATGCCTTCCTTCGCCATCGCGCCACGAATCTTCGCGATTGCCTTCTCGGTGACCACGATGCCTTTCGCGGTGGCCTGTGGTGCGGATTGTTCGGTTGCCATGGTCATGTCGACCGTTCGACCTCAGCGGCTAAAGCCGCCAACCTTCCTGCCCGGATACGGCACGACTGTAAGTCGTGCCCTTCCCGAATCGGTCCTGGCGCTCTACTTCGCCTCGGCGGCGACTGGATTCGTAGTCTCCTGCTTCTTTTTCCAATCACCGATCGCAGCGCGGATGGCGTCTTCTGCCAACACGGAACAGTGAATCTTTACCGGAGGGAGCGAAAGCTCCTTCACGATGTCCATATTCTTGATGGCGAGAGCTTCGTCCACCGTCTTGCCCTTCACCCACTCGGTGGCGAGCGAAGACGACGCGATCGCAGAGCCGCAGCCGAAGGTCTTGAATTTGGCATCCTCAATAACGTTGGTCTGAGGATTGACCTTGATCTGCAGCTTCATGACGTCGCCGCACTCGGGCGCGCCAACCAGGCCGGTGCCCACGTCGCTGCTGCTCTTGTCCATGGAACCAACGTTTCGGGGATTGTTGTAATGATCGATCACTTTGTCGCTATAGGACATCTGTATCTCCAAGTTTCAGAGTTTCAAAGTCTCAAAGACCTTGTTCTTCCGCTGCCGGTTAGCGTTCCAGAGTTCAAAGACCTTGAAACTTTGAAACGTTGAAACCTGCCTTTAATGCGCTTCTCCTGCCCACTTTACGTCTTTCAGATTGATGCCTTCTTTCGCCATCTCATACAGCGGAGACAGTTCACGGAGGCGCTCAACCGTTTCGATGACGCGGTCTGCCACGTAGTCGACTTCGGCTTCGGTGTTGAAACGGCCGATGCCAAAGCGAATCGAGCTATGCGCAAGGTCGTCGCCCGTTCCGAGAGCCTTCAATACATAAGATGGCTCAAGCGTCGCAGAGGTGCACGCTGATCCGCTGGAAACTGCGATATCGTTGATACCCATCAACAGCGACTCGCCTTCGACGTAAGCGAAGCTGATATTCAGATTTCCGGGTAAACGATGCTCTGTCGAGCCATTGATGAAGGCTTCGTCCAGCCGTCCCATGATGCGGTCGCGAAGGCGATTGCGCAAACCCGCCAGACGGCAGGATTCCTGCGGCATCTCTTCCATCGCGATCGCGCAAGCTTTGCCGAGTCCGACGATGCCCGGAACGTTCAGCGTGCCGGAACGCATGCCGCGCTCGTGACCGCCGCCGTCAATGATGGCGGAAATCTGCACACGCGGATTCTTGCGGCGAACGTAAAGAGCTCCGACGCCTTTCGGTCCATACATCTTGTGGCCGGAAATCGAGGCGAGGTCGATATTCTGCTTGTTCACATCGACCGGAACCTTGCCAATTGCCTGGGTTGCGTCCGTATGAAAGATCACGCCGCGCTCGTGACAGAGCTTGCCAATTTCAGCAACCGGTTGTAACACGCCGATTTCATTGTTCGCCGCCATGATCGTCACAAGGATGGTCTTGTCGTCCATCGCGCGCTTCAGATCGTCGAGGTCAATCAGGCCATCTTTTTGCACGGGCAGATACGTGACGCGGTAACCGTACTTCTCCAGGCGTTTGCACGTATCGAGCACGGCCTTGTGCTCGGTGACCGCCGTGATGATGTGGTTGCCCTTCTCGCGATACATCTCGGCAACGCCCTTAATAGCTAGGTTGTCGCTCTCGGTGGCGCCAGAGGTGAAGATGATCTCCTTGGTCGTCGCGCCAACCAGCTTGGCAATGCGCTCGCGGGCGGTCTCCGTGCCTTCTTCGGCAGCCCATCCAAAGGAGTGGTTGCGGCTGGCTGCGTTTCCGAACTTATCGGTGAAATAAGGCAACATCTCTTCCAATACACGCGGATCCATTGGGGTGGTCGCGTGATTGTCCATGTAAATCGGAAGTTTCACACCCTTACCGTTGGTGTGCTGCATCTCGACGTCTGCCTGGGGGACCTTTACATCCGTGCTCATTGATTTCTCCTGCGAACTTAACGTTACTTGATGAGTCTCGTGCCCTGAACGTTTCAGGTTATCGTCACTAACTCCGTCTTATCGTCACTAACTCCGTCGGTTTGGAAGGAGCGGCGCTCGCTTCCTCCGTCTCTTCCCGCATATGCGAGATCTTGATCCGATTCAGTACCGCTTCGATGCTCTCGTTCACCTTGCGCAACGGTTCGCGAATATTGCAGCGATCGCTCTGGTCGCACTCACCCCGTACCGTGACGCAAGAGGTGATGAAGAGCGGTCCATCGATCGCGCGTATCACTTCAAATGCTGAAATCGTGTGTGCGGCCCGCGCCAGCGTGTATCCACCGTTTGTCCCGTGCTGTGACTGAAGCAAACCAGCCTTTGCCAAACGCTGGAGAATCTTCGCCAGCGCCTCGGGCGGAATCCCGTAGGCGTCGGCAACATCCTTCGCACTGCGCGAACCCTGACTCGCGCTTTCGGCGAGATGCTTCATCGCCATGAGCGCGTAATCCGCCTTTTTCGTCAGCTTCAGCAGGGCAAATCTCCAGATCGAAAATCCGACCGATATAGTCGGATAAAATTCCGACCTTTTCCGTCGCATTTCCATTCTACGTGACCCGCGGGCTAGCCGGCAAGCGGTAGCAGGGAAGAGCAATTCCGGCAGTTTAATGGTAACTATATAAGGCTAAATGGCTTACCTCTATACGAACAAAAAGGTCGTATTTATAGCCAGCCGATCACTGGGCCGTTGCCTCATGTCTGTTACAAATTCACAGCAGAGCAACGCTTGGGGGCTTGACAAGCCGTTTAGCCGTTCTAAAATACCGGGAAATTACGGTGAAAACCTCCACCCCTCAGCCGATGTCCTCTCGCACAGTCCAGAGATATGACGCCTAAGTCGCCTGCCCCTCCACAGAACGTAAGTACGAAGCAACCGTGTAAGCATCCGCGCGTGCAGATTGTGAGCCGCGACGAGGATGCCGAATTCGTCGAGTGCAAAGAGTGCGGCGAAATCTTCGAGTCCAGTGAGTTCAAGGACATGAATATCGAAGAGCGCGCCCAAGACAACGAGGCGTAGCCGCTTGACGGTGACTCCGGTAACGTGACCTTCTCGTTTCAACTTGGTGGCCGGCGGGCGCGCTGTTACTGTGCGGATCAAGTGTGGTTCGGATCTGCACTTACTGAATGGCCAAAGTCGCCCTAGTCGTCGACGATTCCATGCTGGTTCGCTACACCATCTGCCGCTTCTTGCAGGAGCGGGGATTCGGTGTCGAGACAGCTGCCAACGGCATTGAGGCACTGGAAGTGCTGGGACGCGTTCTGCCTGACCTGGTCGTTACGGACATGCAGATGCCTCTCATGTCGGGAAGCGAATTGATAACAGTTCTTAAGAGCAAACCCGAGACATCCCGTGTTCCAATCATCGTGATTACCGGCCACGCCAGCGGTCTCGCGGAGGGCGATAAACGAGCGAACTTCGCGATCTCCAAAGCGATTGATGTCGACGTTCAGTTGGAAAACGCGCTGAGTGCGATTGACCGGAACGCTACGCGTGGGCAGGCAGCCGGCAAGTAGTCTCAGAAACAACTCAAACAACAGATCACCGCAGTACCATTCCCGCCTCGGCTGAAAAATCCATCGCAGCAAAATCTCTAGCCAGGAATTTCGGGTATGCCGCGGCGGCGATCATAGCGGCGTTGTCGGTCGAGAGCGGACGCGACGGAAAGAACACCGGCAGGCCCTGCTTCGCTCCCTCGCGCTCGAACGTTTGCCGCAATTCCTGGTTCGCTGCGACCCCGCCGGTCACAAACAGGGTGGCCACATCGTAGGCTGCGGCCGCAGCCAAGGTTTTTGCCACCAAATCATCAACGATTGCTCGCTGGAATGAGGCAACAAGATCGAGCGTCAGCTGGTCACAATTCGCGAGAAAATCGTCAAGCTTCGGCTTGTTGATCACCGCCAACGCTCGTCGCCGTGAGTCGATGCTGGCGTGCATTTGGTGACCTTCTACGTAGCGGAGCATCGCTGTTTTGATCCCGCTGTAGGAGAAATCGAAGCGCGGACGGTCGTCATCGGGATCGACGGCCCGCCCGTCACCTCTACCGCGGCGATCGCGATGCTTGATCTGCGCGGGCGGAAACTTTACCGCCTGCGGATTCCCATGTGAAGCGAGGCGATCGATGACCGGTCCTCCGGGATATCCGAGGCCTAGCAGCTTGGCAACTTTGTCGAATGCCTCGCCGGCTGCATCGTCGCGCGTGTGGCCGATATTCTCGTAGGTCCACCCAGTGCCACTCTGGCTGGCGAGATAGAGATGCGTATGCCCTCCCGAGACCACAAGCGCGAGAACCGGGAATTGCACTTCGCGATTTCCTTTTTGCCGCTCCTCGAGCAGGACGGCGTGGATGTGCCCTTCGAGATGATTGATCGTGATCAGCGGTTTTTCGAGTGCAAACGCGAGAGCTTTGGCATAGCTGATACCAACCAGCAGTGCACCGGCTAGTCCGGGTCCCTGCGTGACGGCGATGGCATCGACGGAGTCATACGTTCGGCCAGCCTCGGCAAGCGCCTGTCGCACCACGGGCACAATTGCGCGGAGATGCTCGCGCGACGCAATTTCCGGGACGACCCCTCCATAGGGCTGGTGTGTCGCGATCTGCGAGGCGACAATGTTCGAAATGAGTTGCTCACCCGAACGCACTACAGCCGCAGCTGTTTCGTCGCACGAACTCTCGATGCCGAGGATGAAGGCTTCAGGCATGTCCACTGCTAGTTTCCAGTTTCTGGTTTCGAGTTGCAAGTCGGAAGCTGCTCCAAAAGCAAGAACGCCACGGATCAAGACGGATTCTCACGGATAAACTCAGATTGCGATTGATTTATCCGTGAAAATCCGTGAAATCCGTGGCGCTTTTCCTGGCAGTTCCCGCATGCCGGGCTATTCGAGCTTCACGTCGTCTATTTTGTGGAGAGTGAGCGGTATCATAAAAACTGGTCATGAAGAAGTTCGCTACAACGATTATCAAAACCCTCCGTCAGCGCGGCTTTCAGGCGTACCTGGCCGGCGGATGCGTGCGTGATCTGCTCCTGAAGCGCGAACCGAAGGACTATGACGTGGCCACGAATGCGACTCCGCGGCAGGTTATGGAGATCTTTCCCGAAACCTACGCAGTAGGCGCGCAGTTTGGAGTCGTGCTCGTGCCGGTTCCTGATGAGCATCAGGGTGGGGAGTCATGGTCGGCACACGCCATCGAGGTAGCGACATTCCGTAGCGACATCGGATATTCCGATGGACGCCATCCGGACGAAGTCCGCTTCAGCCAGGACCCGCGCGAGGATGTGGCGCGCCGCGATTTCACCATCAACGGCATGATGCTCGATCCAGTCAGTGAAGAAGTCCTCGATTTTGTTGGAGGACGCAACGATCTCTCGGCCGGAATCATCCGCGCGATTGGCGAGCCGGAACGAAGATTCGCCGAAGACAAGTTGCGCATGTTGCGCGCGGTGCGCTTTGCGGCGCGATTTGGATACCAGATTGAACCGGCCACCTTTTCTGCGGTGCAGGCGCTGGCGAGTCAGATTCGAGTCGTTTCGCGCGAGCGTGTGCGTGACGAATTGACGAGAATGTTAATTGAGGGGCATGCGAGCCGCGCATTCCGTCTGCTCGATGAGAGCGGGTTACTGCGTGAGGTGCTTCCCGAGATCTCGGCAATGAAGGGTGTGGAACAGCCCCCGGAATTTCACCCAGAGGGCGATGTCTTCGTGCATACCTTGCTGTTGCTCGATTACCTGCCGCAGCCGTGCCCACCCACGTTAGCTTGGGGAGCGCTCTTGCACGACGTCGGAAAGCCGCCGACATTTCGCGTCGCTCCCGATCGCATCCGCTTCGACGATCACGTGGATGTCGGAGTGAAGATGGCGGAAGAAATCTGCCGACGTCTCCGTTTTTCCAACAACGACACCCAGCAGATTCTGGCGTTAGTCGACAATCACATGCGGTTCGGCGACGCCAGGAAAATGAAGGAGTCCACGCTCAAGAAGTTTCTTCGCTTGCCAGAATTCGATGAACATTTGGCATTGCACCGAGCTGATTGTCTTGCGAGCCATCGCAATCTCGCTACCTACGATTTCATCACCGAGAAGCGTGCAGAGATTCCTCCTGAGACCATGCGTCCTTCTCCGCTTGTGACCGGAGACGATTTGATTGCCGCCGGGCACGTTCCCGGGCCCAAGTTCCGCGAAATTCTGAATGCGGTGGAAGACGCGCAACTGGAAGGAAGGCTGCCTTCGCGCGATGCGGCGCTGGAATTTGTGAGGCGGGAATTTCCTGCTTAATCTCGGGGAAGCGTTTCCCCAAACGACCGATTGCTAAATGTTAAAATCGAGCTTCGTTTATCGCGCTGCGTGCGCCGAGGCAAGATATCCGTGGAATCTGCAGGTTCAGATCTGGAAAAGATTGTCGCGCAATCGTTGCGTCAGGCTCCTCCGGCGCGGGCGCCATTGATGGCATGGCCCGTCGTCTGTGGCTCCGTAGTCGCAGAACGTACACGGGCGTTGAGTTTCGTCGATGGCGTATTGCGTGTCGCTGTCGCAGACGCTGGCTGGCGATCTGAATTGCAGTCGCTTGCCCCACGCTATCTGGCCTCGATCAATCGTTACACGGTGCAGGCGGTGCGGAAGATCGAGTTTGTGATTCCGCGTTCAGAGAACGTGGATCAAAGCCCTCACTGAGCTTCTTGATCATGAAAGTCACAGAAAAAGACGTCACTTACGTCGCAGAACTCGCCAATCTGGAACTCTCGGACGAAGAGCGCACTGGGATGCTGCGCGATCTGAATTCGATCCTGGATTATGTGGATCGTTTGAACGAGCTGGATACCTCTGACGTCCCGCCGATGGCGCAAGTATCCGACCGCTATGGCGCGGACGAGGCCAAGCAAGGAAGTGAACGGTTCGCTTATGCGAGTCGCGAAGATATCCTCGAAGGACTTCGTAAGTCGCTGCCCCACAATGAAGCCCTCGCCAATGCTCCGGATGCCGACGACGAGTTTTTCCGAGTCCCGAAAGTGATCGAACGATAGTTGTAGCGAACCGACGACCGCACCATGGATCTCACCTCACTCACCATCGATTCAGCGCGAGCCGCGGTGCAGGAACGCAAAACAACAGCTCTTGCCTTGGCCGAAGCGCACTACGAGCGGATCAAAAAGGAAGACGGTCAGATCGGCGCGTATCTGACGTTGTCGAAAGAACGTGCGCTGGAGCAGGCTGATCGCATCGATCGCATGGCTGCAGAAGGAAAGACGCTGCCGCTTGGCGGCATTCCAGTCGGCATCAAGGATGTGATGAGCACACGCGGCGTGCGGACGACAGCGGGCTCCAAGATTCTCGAAAAGTACATTCCACCCTACGACTGCACGGCGGTGCAGCGCCTCGAAGCTGCAGGCGCCGTCATGCTCGGAAAAATGAATTGCGACGAGTTCGCCATGGGCTCGTCGAACGAGAACTCCGCATATCACCCGGTGCGCAATCCTCGGGACTTGACTCGGGTCCCTGGAGGATCGTCAGGCGGCTCAGCGGCCGCGGTGGCGGCTGACATAGCTGTCTTTACGTTGGGGTCCGACACTGGAGGCTCGATCCGACAGCCCGCATCGTTCTGCGGTGTGGTAGGCCTGATGCCGACTTATGGCCGTGTTTCGCGCTATGGCTTAATCGCCTTCGCCTCGTCGCTCGACCACATCGGCCCATTAACCAAGACCGTCAAAGACGCGGCGCTCGTGTTGCAAGTCATTGCCGGCCGCGATCCGATGGATTCGACCTCGGCTGATGTCCCGGTCCCGAATTACGTTGCGGAACTCGATAAACCGGTGCGCGGACTGAAACTGGGAGTTGCGAAAGAATATTTTGGCGAAGGACTGGATGCCGAGGTGCGCCAGGCCGTCGATTCCGCCATCGAGAAACTGAAGGAGCTAGGCTGCGAAATCGTTCCGGTTTCTCTGCCGCATACACCGTATGCGATTCCAACTTATTACCTGATCGCGACCGCGGAAGCCTCGTCGAACCTCGCACGATACGATGGGGTCCGCTACAGCCATCGCGCGCGCGGAGTGAAGACGCTTTCGGAAATGTATCGCCGAAGCCGCGATGAAGGGTTCGGCGCTGAAGTGAAACGGCGCATCATGCTCGGCACCTACGCGCTGAGCGCAGGATACTATGACGCCTACTATCTGAAGGCTCAGAAAGTGCGCACGCTGCTGACGCGTGACTTCGAGCAGGCCTTTGCCCAAGTCGATGCGATCGTGACGCCTACCAGCCCAACCGCTGCATTTCGTTTGGGAGAAAAGTCGAACGATCCGCTGGCGATGTACCTTGCTGACATCTATACCGTGACGGCGGACCTCGCCGGTATACCTGGCATTTCGATTCCATGCGGTGAGACGCGCGAGAAACTGCCGATCGGACTACAGATTCTGGGGAAGCATTTCGATGAGGCCACGATTCTGCGACTGGCGCATCATTACGAACAGTCAGTCCGATAGCGGTTCGTAATACCTTTCCCCGGCGCAGGCTTGGCAGAGGATCCTTCCCTCTTTGCGCAGTTCTCTACGGAAATTGATTCCTTCGCCGCATTGTTCGCAGACAATGCGTTCGCTCTTGTATCCAGGAAATTCTTCGGGAGGTAATTCAACCTTCACCCATTGTGAGGCGAAAAGATCGTCGTCCGCCATCTCGCGGTAGGCAAGCATCTGCTGCTGATTCTTGTTTTCAATTTCGGGATGGAGTTGGCGGGCGAGTGCCTTCGACGATTCTTTGGCGGCGATGCGAATCGCCTTGCCGGTACTGACGTCTACGAAAGTCGCCGCCATCTTACCCCAGTCGCGAAACTTTAACGCGCGCTTGCCGAGACGGCATCCAGTGACGACGGCAACCGCGTCCGTGGCGCAGCGATCGATCTCGACGAAAGTAACGAGACGTTTACGGTCTTTTCCGTGTGGGTCGTCAATGCCAAGCTTATGCAGGCCCAACATGGCGAGCCGAACGCCGAGAACTTGCCCGGCACAGAGATGTCCATGGGCCTGCTCGGCGTCGCGGAGGTATTCGTCGAAAGACTTCATGGAAAGCCTTCAGCTCTCACCCGTCAGCTTTCAGCTTAACATCGCTTGATTTCGGGGATATGCCAGGTCACTTGCGGCGCCAGCGGACGCCGTCTTTGGTGATCTCTACGAGAATTTCGGCCTCGGTCAGTTCTGCGCGGATTGCATCTGACCTCTTGAAGTCGCGTGCGGTGCGGGCCGCCTTCATTTCGGTAATTTTGGCTTCGATGTCTGCGTCAGAATTTTGTCCGGATTGAACCGCGGCCCGAAGCTCCTCGCTTATATCCTTCCCCCGACCTGCCGTGGGCGCCCATTCCAAGACGCGTTTCATCTTTGCGGTGTCATCGTCGTCTAGCACTGCGAAGATCTCGTCAAAGTTAGCCAAGGTGCCAAGCAGGAGGGGCACATCGTCCTTCTTAACCGATCCGGTATCGAATGCCGTGTTGGCCTGGCGGACCATTTCGAAGATGGCGGCTTGAGCCTGCGCCGTGTTGAGGTCATCGTCAAGTGAAGCTTTCATCCGATCGGCGGCTTCGTTCGCAAGCGATTGAATTTGAGGATTCGATCCTTCGGGGAACGCTCCCGCAGTCAAACGAAGACGGAAATTCCGCAAGCGCTCAACTGAGACTGCTGCCTGCTTCAAACCGTCGAAAGTGAAGTTCAATTGATTGCGGTAGGGAACCGAAGCCAGCAAGTAGCGAATCGACGAAGGCTTGTGTCCCCTCAGAACAAGATCGCGAAGCGTGAAGAAATTTCCCAGGCTCTTCGACATCTTCTCGCCCTCGACCAGAAGGAATCGCGCGTGAAACCAGAAATGCGCGAAAGGCTTTCCAGTCAACGATTCCGACTGCGCAATCTCGTTTTCGTGATGCGGGAAGATCAGGTCTTCCCCGCCCGCGTGCAGATCAAAGCTTTCGCCGAGTTCCTGCATCGACATCACGGAGCACTCGAGGTGCCAACCGGGGCGTCCTGTGCCAATCTTTGTCTCCCAAAAAGTTTCCCCTTCCTTGGGAGCCTTCCATAAAGCAAAGTCGCGGGCGCTATCTTTGTCGTATTCATCTACATCGACACGCGCGCCATCGAGCATGCTGGAGAAGTCTTTCTTCGAGAGCTTTCCGTACTCGGGAAATTTCGAAATCCGAAAGTAATACGAACCGTCGTCCGCGCGATATGCGATTCCTTTCTCGATCAGTTTCGAGACGAAATCCGCCATATCGGGGATATGTTCTGTTGCTCGTACGAGGATCGGCTCTTCGATACCGATCATCGCTGCATCTTCCAGGAAGGCCTGCTCGTATTTCTTCGTGTATTGCTGCACGCTCACCCCGTCGCGCGCGGAATTGCGAATAATCTTGTCGTCGACGTCGGTGATGTTCATGACGTGACGCACTTTGTATCCACTCTGTCGCAAGAATCTGCGAAGCAGATCGACGGCTACGAATGTCCGAAAGTTGCCGATGTGGCCGTAATCGTAGACCGTGGGGCCGCAAGCATACATGCGTACTTCGGAATCCTGGAGTGGCCGAAACTCCTCGATCTTTGAGGACATCGTGTTAAAGAGACGAAGCGCCATGATGAGTTCAGAAACTGCGAAATGAACTTTAGATTCTAGGGTTCCGGCGAAAGACCGGTCAAATTACGAGGCGCCTGAAGGAGGCGGCAGAGCATGCTGATGATCACGCAGACGCTGCTGCACGAGAATCACGTAGTGCAAGGCTGAGACAATCGTAAAGAGAAAAGTGGCACGCAGAAAAACGGTGCGCGCGATCCAGACCCACCGCAGCGGATGCACCTGAAGCAGCAGCACGAAAAATACCGCCGCGATTTGTGAAACTGTGTTGGCCTTCCCGAAAATGCTCGGGCGGAAGTTCCGCAGCCCGGCAATGGCGAACAAAACCGCGCTGGCCGCGAGAATCGAAATGTCGCGGCTGAAAACCACGACCGTATACTTCCAGGGAATCTTGTGGAGGATCGAGAGCACCAGAAACATCGTGCTCAAGAGAAGCTTGTCGGCAATCGGGTCCAGATATTGTCCGAGCAGAGTCTGCTGATGAAGCGTGCGAGCCAGCAGACCATCGAGCCCATCGCTGAAGCCTGCGATGACAAATACGATCAAGGCCCAAAGGTAGTGCCCATCTACCAGATGGATCACGATAAACGGCACGAAGATCATCCGGAGAAGTGTCAGCTGATTGGGAGCCGTGAGTACTTGCGAAAGCTTCAAGCCTGCTCCTCCGAGCGATTCGCTGTGAATTCGCGTCTCGCTTGAGAAGCCAGTGCGACCGAAGGTTCCAGTCCCGTCTTAGTGAGGAAACGCTGCGAGAGCGATGGCAAATTGCCGTCGGGTAAGTCGAGTTCCACCCGCTCGATTCGATGCATCGGAAAAAACACGACGGCAGGGGTGAAAGGCTCGCCATCCCGAACCATCACGGTGAGGTCTTCAAACGAGGCGAGTTCGACGCCGGTCAGGCTCAATCCTTCAGCGGCGAGCGCCAGAATCATCCCCCAGAACTTTTCGCGCGGGTCCGACAGCGTAGCGATTACTAACGCGCCGGGTACGAACGGTTCATTGTAATCGGTATGTAATCGAGAATCTCCGGCACTGGATTTCCCCATGCAGAGATTGTCGCCGGGCGATGCCCACATTGCAAATCAGACGCAGAGCGGGGTGATTTTGGGCGAATGTACGAAACTCCGGTATGCTGAGCGGACATGCCATCCGAGAATCCCACTCCGGTGATCGAGTTTCGCGATGTCTCGTTCCAGGCTGGACAAACTCAGGTGCTGCGTGGGCTCACTCTGCAAGTCGCGAAGGGCGAAACGCTGGTTTTGTTGGGACGCAGCGGATCAGGCAAGACGACGACACTGAAGCTCATTAATGCGCTCGTGACGCCGTCCTCTGGAGAGGTTTTGGTCAACGGCGCGACTCATCGCGAGGTCGACGTGATCCGCCTGCGCCGCGGAATCGGCTACGTAATCCAGGAGGTCGGCCTTTTCCCACATTTCACCGTGGCACGGAACATCGGTCTGGTCCCCAAGGTTGAGGGGTGGAAACAGGATCGCATTCAAGGACGCGTGCAGGAATTGCTGCAGTTGGTTGGTCTTGCACCCGAAATTGCGACGCGCTATCCACATCAACTCTCCGGGGGACAACGCCAGCGCGTGGGCGTAGCGCGAGCACTGGCTGCCGATCCCGAGATTCTGCTCATGGATGAACCATTCGGTGCACTAGATCCGCTGACCCGAGACGAACTCCAGCGGGAATTTCTCGCGCTGCGGCAGAGGCTTAACAAGACTGTGGTCTTCGTGACGCATGACTTGCATGAGGCTTTGCGGCTCGGATCGCGAATTGCGCTGATGGAAGCCGGAAAGCTGGTCACGGTGCTAACGCCACGAGAGTTTATCAAGTCCGACGATCCATGGGCGTCGGCGTATGTTCGGGCGTTTGGAGACGGACTGGAATCGATTACAGACTGAGGCTCATTCATGGAAGTGATTCGTTTCCTGATTCGCAATCACACACAGGTTCTCGAACTCACGCTCGAGCATCTCTGGCTTGTTGGGTTGTCGACCGCGTTCGCGATGGTCATCGGAATCCCCTTGGGAATCGGAATCGCGCATTGGCCGCGGTGGAATAAACCGGTGCTCGCCAGTGCAAACATCATTCAAACGATTCCGAGCCTGGCGCTCTTCGGATTTCTTCTGCCCGTTCCGTGGCTCGGCGCCCGCGCGGATCGCCTGGCGATTCTGGCGCTCACTCTTTACGCATTGCTGCCGATCATTCGAAATACATACGCGGGAATTCGCGGAGTCGACCCGGCGGTAATCGAAGCGGGCCGAGGTATGGGGCTAACCGAATCACAGCTTTTGTTTCAAGTCGAATTGCCGCTTGCCGTAAGCGTAATTCTTTCCGGCGTAAGGATTGCCGTGGTGATTTCGGTCGGGCTGGCCACGATCGCAGCCGCAATCGGCGCGGGCGGCTTAGGTGAGTTCATCTTCCGCGGATTAGCCATGGTCGACAACGGGGTCATCTTGGCCGGAGCGATTCCGGCAGCAATCCTGGCCCTGCTCGCGGATTTCGGCGTGGGATGGTTGGAAAGGCAGTTGCGCCCGAGATGAACGGCAGATGCACCGTCGGCTGCTTGCTTGTTCTTCTCGCGGCGTTGATCTCGTGCGCGCCCTCCCACGGCGACCGGATCGTCGTCGGCTCGAAAAACTTTACTGAATCATTCATTCTCGGCGAACTCATCGCGCAGCAGATCGAGGCTCACACGAATCTTAAGGTGGAAAGGCGCTTCTACCTCGCTGGAACGTACATTTGCCAGCAAGCGATCCTGGCGGGACGCATCGACGTTTATCCCGAATATACGGGAACCGCTCTGACGGCCGTTCTGAAACAACCCTTTGGACACGACAGGAATGAGGTCTATCAGCGCGTCAAGAGCGAATATGAGAGTCGATTTGGACTGACCCTTGGTCCGGCGCTTGGCTTCAACAACACGTTTGCGATGCAGATCCGCGGAGAAGATGCTCGCCGTCTGAATGTAAGAACATTATCGCAGGCGGCGCAGTTCGCTCCGCAATGGCATGCCGGCTTCGGATACGAATTCATGGAGCGCCCTGATGGCTACCACGGCTTGGTCGCCACCTATGGGCTGCATTTTTCGGAGGAGCCTCGGATCATGGATCTTGGGCTGTTGGCACGGGCTCTCAAGGACCATCAAATCGACTTTGCTGGAGGAAACGCGACAGACGGTTTAATTCCCGCTCTCGATCTGTTCGTCCTCGAAGATGACCGGCATTATTTTCCACCCTACGAAGCCGTGCCGGTCATTCGCCAGGACACCAAGCAGCAGCATCCAGAAATTGAGCAGGCGCTTGCGGCTTTAGGCGGAAAAATCTCAGACGCAGAGATGCAGCAGATGAACTACGCGGTAGATAGTCAGCATCGCGATACGGCGGATGTCGTGCGTGAATTTCTGAAGGCGAAGAACCTTATCCAGTGACAGCTTTACCGTTAGATCGCGAGCGTGCCCTGCATGGTCAAAGTTGCTCGACCCTTCAGCATGACCCGCTGATCCGCAAGCTCGCACCACAATTGACCTCCACGCTCCGACAATTGCTGAGCACTTAACTGTGTTTTTCTCAGGCGCTTCGACCAGTATGGCGTGAGCGCGCAATGGACCGAACCAGTCACGGGGTCTTCCGGGACTCCATAGCTGGGAGCGAAATAGCGCGAAACAAAGTCGTCCCGGTCGCCAGGAGCCGTAATCGCAACTACGTAGGGATGAAATTGCTCGAGGCGTGAGAGGTTCGGTATGACCGATCTTACCTCGGCCTCACTCTCCAGAACAGCAATGTACGTCTCGTTCACTTCCAACAGTTCCGAGGGGTCTTTTTGCAATCCGAGAGCTTTATTCACCCCCGGTGGCGGTGTCGCGCACACCCGTGGAATCAAGGCCGGAAACTCCATAACAAAGAAACTACCAGCCCTTCTGACAGTGAGAATTCCTGCCCGATGGTTCTCAAATTGCACTAGGTCTCGGCCAGTACCCATCTGGTCAAGGATCACAAATCCCGACGCCAGAGTTGCATGGCCACAGAGCCGGATCTCGCAACGTGTTGTGAACCAACGGAGTTCGTAGCGATCTGGTCGGCGAACCAGGAAGGCCGTGGCAGAAAGATTATTTTCTGCAGCGACTTTGTGTAACCATGCGTCATCTAACCACGAGTCTAAAAGGCATACCGCAGCCGGGTTGCCGCTGCAAGGGCCTTGGGCGAATGCGTCCACATGAAAGAGCGGAATGCGCATGGGCTCAATTCTACTGGCAATACGTCTTTCGTTAGTCTTGTCTCCTCAACGTGAGTGATCGGGTTCGAAGTCCCGCCTGATCGTAAACAGCCGGAAAATGCAGTTGACCGAGTCTCAAGTAGCAGCGGAGGGAAATTATGCTGACCGCCCAGAGAGATCCTGTTGTTGGACACAAGCTGTTGGGGCGGCTCGAAGACGCGCGCCAGAAAAGCGATGCGCTCTTCGAAATCGTCAGGCCCGAAGCTCTTTATGACCGGCCCATTCCCGAGCGGCACCGCATTGTTTTTTACATCGGACACATCGAGGCCTTTGACTGGAATCTGCTGCACGAAACCGTACTTGGACTGAAGGCCTTCCACCCCGAGTTGGATCGCCTGTTTGCATTTGGCATCGATCCGGTTGGTGGAGGATTGCCGACGGATCAAGTCTCAGACTGGCCTTCGATTGATCGCGTGCGCGAATACGTGCAGGGCGTCCGATCGGCGCTGGACGGGAAGATGTCGGAGGAGTTTGACCCGCAGGCTCAGGACCGTGACGGTTTCCCGCTCGACACGCTTTTCAACGTTGCGATCGAACACCGGTTGATGCATGTAGAGACCCTCGCGTACATGTTTCATCAGCTACCGCTGAATCGCAAGATCTCACCTGCCAGACCAGTCCTTCCTTCGGCCTCAGTGCTCTCTCATTCCATGGTCAAAGTTCCGGACGGCGATGCCACTCTTGGCCTGTCGCGCGGTTCGGAAGATTTCGGTTGGGACAACGAATTCGAGTCCCATACCGTGCACGTTCCCGCGTTCGAGATCGATCGTTACATGGTTACAAACCAGCAGTTCCTCGAGTTCCTGCAAGCGGGTGGATACGAGGCGCACGATCTTTGGAATGACCATGACTGGAAATGGAAAAACGACGAGCATATCTCGCACCCAGTGTTCTGGAAGAAACGTGGTGAGTCATGGCTTTATCGCACGATGTTCGATGAAATTCCTCTTCCTCCGGATTGGCCCGTGTACGTGAGCCATGCGGAAGCTGTTGCTTATGCGCGGTGGGCAGGCAAGGCGCTGCCAACCCAAGAACAATGGCATCGCGCCGCTTATGGGACGCCGGAAGAGACTCCACGGCGGTATCCATGGGGAGATGAGCCACCAACTGCAGGCCGCGGGAATTTCGATTTCTACAGCTTTGATCCCCAACCGGTAAACGCCCATCCAGACGGGCAGAGCGCCTTTGGCGTAGAGGGATTGTTAGGCAACGGCTGGGAGTGGACTTCGAGTGTCTTCGGGCCTTTTCAAGGGTTCCAGCCTTTTCCGTTTTATCGCGGCTATTCTGCTGACTTTTTCGATAGAAAGCACTTCGTCATGAAAGGCGGGTCGGCTCGCACAGCCACCTGCATGCTGCGACCTACATTCCGCAACTGGTTCCAAGGTCACTACCAGTATGTGTATGCGGGATTTCGTTGCGTGAATGCCTAATCCAAGGAGTCAATGATGCTCGTCCATTCGATCCCCACGAATGTTGGTTATGATTTTGCCAGTGATGTCCGCGCCGGTTTGACACGTCCACACCAGAAGGAACTTCCTTCGAAATACCTCTATGACGATGTCGGCTCCGCTCTCTTTGAGGTGATCAGCCATCTTCCCGAATATGGCCTTACCCGAGCCGATGAGCGCTTGCTGCGTCGCCATGCCAGGGAAATTGTCGACCGCGTGCCGGGTCCGGTTGCCGTCGCCGAGCTCGGAAGCGGCAGCGGGAAGAAGACACGGTGGCTGCTGGAAGCCTTCTGCCGCAGGCAGCGCACATCGTACTACCCCGTGGAGATATCGCACGCCGCGCTCGTCATGTGTGAGCGCGAGTTGAGCGACATCGACGCCATCAGCATCGTCGGTTTCGAACGCGAATATCTTGACGGCCTGCTGGAAGTAGCAGCATATCGGAAGCCCGGCCAGCATCTCTGCGTGCTCTTCTTGGGAAGTACAATTGGCAATTTCGATCGAGCGGCCGGAGTAGATTTTCTCTCGGAAGTCCGAAGCATCTTGCAGCCGGGCGACTCTCTATTGCTTGGGACGGACCTTGAGAAGTCCAGCGCACAGCTCTTGCAGGCTTACGACGACGAACTCGGCGTCACTGCTGCGTTCAATTTGAATCTGCTGGCTCGAGTCAATCGGGAACTCGCGGCGGATTTCGTTTTGGCCCACTTCAAACACAAGGCCATGATTAACCCCGAATCGCGAAGCGTCGAAATGCATCTGGAATCAAAGCGCCGTCAGGTTGTGAATATTTCCATGGCAGAGGTCGTGGTGGAGTTTCAGGAAGGCGAAACGATTTGGACCGAGAGCAGCCACAAGTACTCGCCCGACGAGATCTTTGAAACGGCTAAGAAGGCTGGCTTCCGGTGCGAGGTCCAGTGGATTGACGAGCAGTGGCCCTTCGCCGAAAATCTGTTGGTCGCCGAATAGCGCGCTCTTCAGGACAGTTTTGATCTACGCCACGTGTGCAGGTTGATTGCACTGACGACCACGCAAAAAACGTTGGCCGGGATGAAACCTAACTGCGAAGTTCGGAAACCGATGACGCAAACGATCAGACTGTTGATGCCGCAGAGCACCCAACCTTCCCAACAACGCCGGCCAATCAGGATGGTGGATGCTATGGTCAGCACACACGAGACATAATCAAGACGAAGCACGTATGAAGAACCTCCGCGAGTTCATTGTGACGCAGAGAGAGCCTCTTTTTCGTTGCGGTTGGCCTTTCGTAAGATGACGGAAGTTACTTGACCCGAGAATGAGTACTTCCTGGAGACACCAATATGCACAACGGATGCACGCACCTCGATCAGATCAAGGTTAAAACAACCAAAACGCACGTCTGCGAAGAGTGCGTGAAAATGGGAGACACCTGGGTTCACCTGCGATTGTGCCTTATATGCGGCCACGTAGGCTGCTGCGACTCTTCAAAAAACAAGCATGCGACCAAACACTTTCAAAAGGTCAAGCATCCTCTGATTCGCTCGATCGAACCAGGCGAGTCGTGGGTCTGGTGTTATGTCGATCAGGTTGAAGCCGGCGAACTCGAGGTCTAAAACCAACCCGTCAATCGCAGCGCCTACCGGGCAAGACGCAACTAGCAGAACTGCGAATGGCGGCATATTCACAAGTGTGCGACCATAAAGCCTTTCGCACATCTAACCAACTTATTCAATCCAGTGGTAACGGTCACAAGTCTTCATCTAGTCTGAGAGTAATCATGGCGAAGCCCATTCTGCTGACGGTCGACGACGATAACGACGTGTTGCGGGCGATCGAGCGCGACCTTCGCTCGAAATATGGCGCAAACTATCGCGTCTTAAGCAGCGATTCCCCCACAGGTGCGCTTGATCTGCTGAAGGAACTGAAAGTTCGAAATGACGGAGTTGCACTGCTGCTGGCAGATCAGCGTATGCCACAAATGGACGGCGTTGGCTTCCTGCAGGCGGCCCGGCAATTCTTTCCTGATGCTAAGCGCGCGCTACTCACGGCATATGCCGATACCAACGCGGCAATCAGCGCCATCAACACGGCGAACATCGATTATTTCTTCATGAAGCCGTGGGATCCGCCGTCGGAGCATCTCTACCCGCAGCTCGATGACATGTTGGACGACTGGCGGGCATCGTATCGGCCCGAGTTCGAAGGAATTCGTGTGCTGGGGACTCGATGGTCTCCACAATGCTATGAGTTGCGGGATTTTCTGGCACGCAGCCACGTGTCTTACCAGTGGATTGATGTAGAGGGTTCCGCGAATGATCCTGAGACCAAACAGCTCGTTGACGCTTTGGGATCCGATTCGAATGAGTTGCCGGTCGTCCTGTTCCCAGCCGGAAAGAAGCTGTTGCACAGCACGCCTGCAGAAGTCGCTAAAGAGGTAGGCTTTCGCACACGCGCCGACACGACCTTCTTCGATCTTGCGATCGTGGGTGGAGGCCCGGCTGGTTTGGCTGCAGCGGTCTATGGAGCTTCGGAAGGTTTAAAGACCGTCATTGTTGAGCGGGACGTTCCCGGTGGACAAGCCGGCATGAGCTCGCGGATCGAAAACTATCTCGGATTTCCTGTCGGCCTCAGCGGTGGTGATCTGGCCCGGCGTGCGGTTGTGCAGGCTCGGCGCTTCGGCGTTGAGATCGTGGCGCCGCAATCTGTGGTCGGTGTTCGCACGGAAGGCCCATATCGCATCATCAAGCTGGCCGACGACAGCGAAATTTCCTGCCACGCATTGATGATCGCAACCGGCGTGCAATGGCGCCGGTTGGAAGCTCCGGGGATTGATCGGCTGCAGGGTGCTGGAGTGTACTACGGCGGAGGGACCACCGAGGCACTATCCTGCAAGGGAGAGATTGTTTATGTGGTGGGCGGCGCGAACTCTGCTGGACAAGCCGCGATGAATTTCTCAAAGTACGCTGAGCGCGTCGTCATCCTCGTGCGTGGAGATTCTCTCTCAAGCACAATGTCGCAATACCTCATCGATCAGATCAAAGAGACTCCAAATATCCAGATCTGGACTCACGCCAGTGTGGCCGAGGTGCATGGCGACACGCATCTGGAAGAGATTTCGGTTCTTTGTTCCGACACCAGCAAGGTCGAGCGAGTGCCCGCCGGTTCGATGTTTATCTTCATCGGCGCATTGCCCCGCACAGACTGGGTGGGAGACACGATCGAGCGCGATGATCGCGGGTTTATTCTCACAGGATCGGATCTGATCCAGGCCGGCAAGCGTCCGAAGAAATGGTCGCTGGAGCGCGATCCATTTCTGCTTGAGACCAACATTCCAGGCATTTTTGCCGTCGGCGACGTCAGGCACGGATCCGTGAAGCGAGTTGCATCGGGGGTAGGAGAAGGTTCTGTCGCCGTTCAATTCATCCATCAGTATCTGAGCAAGGTCTAAATGGCCGAGGTACTCGAACTTCTGCGAGCAGTTCCGGTTTTCTCAGATCTACCAGACGATCAGATCGACTGGTTTCTCAGTCAATCGAAGGAAATGCGTCTGGACGCCGGGGAAGCATATGTCAAACAGGGCGACGTCGCCGACATGATGACAGTGCTGCTGGAAGGAGAATTCCAGTGGCGCGGCGAATTTGCCGGCGAGGCGGTCGTGTTCGATCTCAAAGCCGGCGCCGTCACTGGTGCCTTACCGTTTTCCCGGATGAAGAATTACACGCTGAGCGGGCGCGCCCTGACTGCAGGCCGTGTTCTGCGATTTCCTGTGGCACTCTTTCCTCAGCTAGTGCAGAGGATGCCTGAGCTGACCAGCCGCCTTGTCGGACTGATGTCCGACAGGATTCGGGAGGCGACCCGCTTTGAGCAGCAGCGCGACCGGCTCGCATCACTGGGCAAACTTTCCGCTGGCCTGGCACACGAACTGAACAACCCCGCCTCGGCGGCAAAGCGAGCGTCAAGTCAGCTTCGTGAATTGATCAAACGTGTTCGTAATGCCAGCCACGAATTGGGCAAACGCGAGCTTACTCCCGCTCAGAAATCCGACATTGAGCAACTCGAAGCCTCGCTCATGAACTTCGATGGACCTCCGCTAAATGCTCTGGCCGCGAGTGCGCGCGAAGATCAGATCGATTCCTTGTTGCGCAGCCACGGGCAGGATGACCTATGGCAGCTCGCAGCCGATCTTGCGAGAAGGAATTTCGATCCTCAAGCCTTGGAACACTTGTTCGCGACGTTTGAAGTGGAAACTGCGCGTGCGGCGTTGGTTCGGATCGCTGCAATCGTGGAAATTGCCGGCTTGTTGAATGAAATCGAGAGCAGCACTTCCCGTATTTCTGACCTTGTGAAGGCTATCAAGGAATATACCTTCATGGACCAGTCGCCAGTGCAGAACGTCGATATCGTCAAGTCGCTGGAGACCACGCTGACGATTCTGAATCATAAGCTGAAGCGCGGAGTTACCGTGCATCGCGAGTATCAGCCTATTCCGTTGTTGGTGAACTCGTTTGGCAGCGAACTGAACCAGGTCTGGACGAACATCATCGACAACGCCATTGACGCAATGAATGGTAAAGGTGAACTGACCGTTCGCACATATCGACAGGATGACTCCGTAGTCGTGGAGATCGATGACAACGGGCCAGGCATTTCTCCAGAAGTATTGCCGCGAATCTTTGAGCCCTTCTTTACCACTAAAGCGGTGGGCGAGGGAAGCGGACTCGGACTAGATACTGTGCAGCGCATCGTCAAGAAGCACCGGGGCAACGTTCAGGTTCGTTCGAAGCCTGGAGATACGCGTTTTCAGGTGTGGCTGCCGCTGTCACAAGGATAGTCGGTAGCTTGCAGTCTGCCTTCTGGTGTTCTTTCCAACCCTGATATTTCGTTCGCTGTTGTCTTAGTCGGGTCTCAAACTTAGAGCCCTTCAAATTTGGGCGCTTCGCATCTTAACCGTTATATCGCGAACTGACGAGGATCCTCATGAACAACTCTCAGCAATACGATGCGATCGTGATCGGATCAGGGCAGGGCGGTACGCCGCTGTCTATAGCTCTGGCGCAAGCGGGAATGCGGACCGCCTTGGTCGAGCGGAAGCATGTCGGTGGCACCTGCATCAACGAAGGCTGTACACCCACGAAAACCATGGTGGCTAGTGGTCGAGTCGCTTATTTAGCGCGCCGCGCCGCGGACTACGGTGTGCACACCGGCCCCATCAGCATCGACATGAAAAGAGTTCGTCAGCGCAAGCGCGATATTGTGGAGAGCTTTCGCGGAAGCGGTGAAAAGGGAATACGAGCGACACATAACTTGGATTTCATCTCAGGGGAAGCCAGTTTCGCCGGCCCCAATACTGTGATCGTGAAATCGAGTGACGGAAAAACAAGTTCCATTTCAGCAACACGAATCTTCATCAACGCAGGCGCTCGCGCCTCGCGACCCAAACTTGACGGCCTCGAATCCGTGAACGCTCTCGACAATATCTCCATCATGGAACTCGACACCGTACCTGACCATCTGCTCATTCTCGGTGGAGGATATATCGGGCTGGAGTTTGGCCAGCTGTTCCGCCGTCTCGGAAGCCGTGTGACGATCGTCCAAGCGGGAAAGCAGTTGCTCACACGTGAAGATCCGGATGTCGCGGAGGAGGTACAAAAGATCTTTCGCGAAGATGGAGTTGATGTTCTCCTCAGTACAAAAGCCACACGTGTCGAAAGTCAGGGCAACGCAATCAGCCTGCATATTCAGGCGCAAGAGAGTTCAACTACCTTGACTGGGTCCCACTTACTGCTGGCGACAGGTCGCGTTCCTAACTCCGATACCCTGAATCTCGAAGCAGCCGGAGTGAAGATCGACGATCGCGGCTTCATTCGCGTGAACGAGCGGCTCGAAAGCACCGCCCCTGATATCTACGCACTGGGTGATATCAAGGGCGGTCCAGCGTTCACTCACATCTCCTACGATGATTTCCGAATTCTTCGCACAAATCTGTTAGAGCACAAGAGCGCATCGACAAAAGATCGCTTCGTTCCATACACAGTGTTCATTGATCCGCAATTAGGGCGCGTTGGCGTCACCGAGACTGAGGCACGAACACAAAGTCGAAATATTCGCGTGGCGAAGTTGCCAATGAGTTCTGTCGCCCGTGCCCTGGAGGTGGACGAAGCGCGCGGCTTTATGAAGGCAGTGGTCGATGCTGAAACGAATCAGATTCTGGGCGCTGCTGTACTTGGTCTCGAAGGGGGAGAGGTCATGTCTGTATTGGAGACCGCCATGATGGGGAAGTTACCCTACACCGCTCTTCGCGACGCCACCTACGCCCATCCGACATTGTCCGAATCGCTGAACAATTTGTTCACGGCGATGGACAAGGCGTAGATCGCCAGATCGATTACTATTAACTCCGAACGCTTACCTCGCATCATGAATGTCCATCTGATTGACGGTACCTACGAACTGTTCCGCTATTTCTTCGCAGTGCCTTCCGCGCAGGATGATACGGGGCAGGAGATCGGTGCCGTCCGCGGCGTTCTCGGCTCCGTTTTCTCTATGATCGAAGCTGGAGCAACGCATCTTGGCGTAGCGACCGATCACGTTGTCGAATCGTTTCGAAACGACCTCTATGCGGGCTACAAGACAAGTGAAGGAGTGCCGCCGGAACTGCTTTCGCAATTCCCGATCCTCGAAGACGCTCTCGGCGCGATGGGTGTGAAGGCCTGGGCGATGACTTACT
>Ga0209060_10000545_pt1 | contig 65305 bp, 68 predicted proteins | sample Coa_R1_8_FD_187155 | JGI IMG/M metagenome (GOLD analysis project Ga0209060, IMG submission 187155) | Surface soil microbial communities from Centralia Pennsylvania, which are recovering from an underground coalmine fire - Coalmine... | ecosystem: Environmental > Terrestrial > Soil >... | reverse complement strand
CTGCCAATGCGGAGGCCGTCATAGATTCAGAACTTTTCTCCCACAGGAATCCCCCCAGCCATCCCAGGCCACAAATTCCAAGACACTGTTGCGCTACGGACTCAGTTCAGAGCGTTGAACAGCCCTGGGACAGGAGCGACGTCAAGCCCATGCCGCTCTCAATCTGGCCGGCTTGTTGCGCGAGTTGAGAGATGGTTTGCAGGAGCTGCTGAAGCGGATCCTGGGCGTTGTTGCTGCTCGACAGCGGGTCGGATGAGTATTGATTGAACGGATCGGTTCCCTGCATGCCCTGCTGCTCAAGCTGTGCGCCCTGCCGCTCGAGGCGAGCGCCCTGGAGCACGAACTGCAGGCCCTGCTGGTAATCGCCCCGCTGAATGAGCTGCTGTCCCTGCTGGACGAGTTGCTGCCCCATCTGAACCAGGTTCTGGGCGACTTGCCCAGCCTGTTGACCGCCGCCCTGGCTGCAGTTCTGACCGTTTGCGGGATCGCTTGACGGGCTGTCCGACGTCGAAGCCGGCGAATTTTGATTGTACGGATCGGTTCCCTGGCCGGCCTGGGCCTGCTGCTCAAGCTGCGCGCCCTGCTGCTCCAGGCTCGCACCTTGATTTATCAGTTGCGTGCCTTGCTGATAATCGCCTTGCTGGATGAGCTGTTCGCCTTCCTGCACCATCTGCTGGCCAGCCTGGATCATGTTCTGACCAATTTGCCCGAGCTGTTGCCCTTGTTGATTGTTGTCCCGGCCGTGATGGTGATGATGGTGATGGGCCCGGAACAAGGCTTGAAAATCAGCGGCCGACGACGACCCCTGCAGCCCGCCGAATGGGTCCATGGAACCGATTTGCAGACTCGCACTGGCCTGAACGCTCAGAGTCATCGATGCCTCCTCAAGTGATTCTGTCTATGATCCAGATGAGCCGATGAAAACTTGCAAGCGCAGTAACACTAGATGAAATAGTTGACAGGCTTATGGCGACAACGAAAAACGCATATAATTTAATACTCACATCGTTTCTTTGGCATAATAATCAGATATTATGTATATTATACTGTACAATGTATTCAGTCTGCACGGCCGGAAACCATAAGGTGTAGGCACGATTGCATGAGGGGCGGAGAGAGCGCGGGGAAAATGAGAAGGACACGCGTGGCCGCAACAGGCCCGGCCGTGGACCGGCAACCGGTTCGACTGACCGGAGCTGCCAGGATAGCGATTGCCGATCGCTTGATCACGCAGCCGACCGGGCGGCTGGCGAATTGCACGGCAGATAGACGGCATCGCCTGGGAAGATCAGGTTCGGATCAATAATATGCCCGTCGTTTACCACGACGGCCTGTGCCGGGTCTCTGCCGTACCGCGCCGCGATGCCGTCAATGGTATCGCCCGGCAGCACGGTCACGGCGATGTAACCGCTGCCGTGCAGGATTGGGTCGATTCGGCCGGTCGCATCCTCCCCGCCGCGCCGATGTGGGGTCACGTATTGCGCTGCGATCCAGCCGGTGACGATTTGTCGATTGCTGTCAGGACCGGTAACCTGCACCCTCCGATGTCCCTGCGCATCCACGGCGGTCGGACCGGCGGTCTCTACAAAGGTGCCGCTGCTGAACGCGCCGAGCTTTGTTGCGCTTGCGTCGGGACCAGTGCGGACGTTGAGACCTTCATGGGGCAGGACGACGAGCTGCTGAGGCTCAGGAGAAGCCGGCGGCTCCGGCTGGACGGGACGCTCCGGCTGCGTCGGGGGCGGAGAAGCGGCACTGAGGATTCGATGCTCCGATGTCGCCTGCCGATATAGCCAGACCTTTGCCTCGCCGACATCATTGATGCGGCCGCCCAATTCGTTCTGAATCGGCAGGCCGTGCTGGTCGTAGAGGTCAAGCTCCGTCTCGGTCTAACGGCTCTTGCTCGTCAACGTCGGGATCGCGGCGAACGGATTGACACCGGCGCCGCGCAGCACTTCAAGCGCCAGCTCCGGGTCCTTGTAGGTCGTGGTCGCAGACCAGTCGGCCAGCGTCTCATGCGAAAACGAGCCGTTTGGAGCCCACTTGCCGTTCTGCAGCACGATTGGCGCCGCCCCCTGTACATCGAGCTTGGTCGTCAGCGAGTCCGGATGAGCCAGCCTGCTGCCGGAGATCAGATCGGTGATTGGCCGGCTGTGCCCCGCATCAGCCAGCTGCTTGCTTTGAGCAGCCGGGAGATTCCACGTCAGCGTCACTGAGCCCGTCGCACTCGCGATGTTCGGATCGAAGATCTGGTTGGCCAGTGCCTGGTTATGGCCGCTGCCCGCCTTGAGGCTCGGCTTCAGTTCAGCCACCCCTCTTGCATCCAGGTTCAGCTTATTTGCGAAGGTGACGCTCACCGTTCCCGGCTTGCCGTTCTGCGGCAGCGTTTCCGCAATCGTGATTTGCGCGTTGTCGGCAAGCCTGGGCTGGCCGATGGCGCGCGCGATCAACTGCGCCGGACTAATGTCGCCGCTGACGCCCAACCCGGCTTCAAGACGTGCGCGCTCTTGCGCGCCGATCGTCACCGAATAGCCGGTGATGTGATTCTTAAGAAATCGCATATCCGCCGCGCTGGGTCCGACCTTCGCGGCGGCAGACTCCAGTCACTCGCAAGATGATGGCAGAGAGCGAAACACACAATCATTTTGTACTCATGATTATGTATTAAAAATAATCACGTGGTGCGCATCCCTCACGCGGCGGAGCTGCCTGCAATCAAATAAACCATCGATTGGAATCGAAAAGTTTACTTGTATTGAATACAATGTACGTAATTACTTATAACGAGTACAACATAATGCTCATATATATGAGCCATGTTCGTTTGCTGCCACATGCCTGTCAAACAATCGACCTAGCTTCCTCAACGCTTACGAGTTTGCCCGTCAACCTGGATCATCAGCAGAGATGACCTAAGGAGGCACCCAATGAGTTTTCCCATGATTGGCCTGGGCATTCAGGCGAGTGCGAGTCTGCAATTCGGTCAAATGGAGCCGTTCGGCTTGCCCGGGATGCAGTCAACGGACTTCATGGCCGCGTTTCGGCGACACCACCATCATCACGACTGCGGCCAGGGCGGCGATCCGTCGTGCGGACAGAGGAATGATCAGCTCGAAGACATCGGCCAGAATCTCATGCAGGACGGGCAGCAGCTCGTGCAGGAGGGCCAGCAGCTCATCCAGCAAGATGACTTCCAGCAGGGTATGCAGCTCGTGCGCGAGGGAGCCCGGCTCGAACAGCAGGGCGCCCAGTTTGAGGCTCAGGGCGGACAGGGGACCGATCCGTACAACCCGATGGCGGGGGGGCCCTGGAACCCCATGGGCGGCCAAGATCCCTGCAATCCGATGAACGGCTGGGGCTCGCCATATCCGACCGGGATGAACGGCTTTGGCGGTAACGAATTCGGCGCCGGTTACGGCCAGAACTGCGGCTGTGGGCAGTTGTCCGTGAACGGCAATTCGGTGAACACCGGCCGCTACACCATCGCTGCCAGCACGGATAACAGCGGCACACTCACGGTCACCGATAATTGCACGGGAGAAACCTTCAAGGTCTGGGGCGATCCCCACATCTTGACCGGAAGTGGAGGCACCGCCGACTTCCAGCATGCGCCCGCCACCTTCAAGCTTCCGGACGGCACCGAGATTACCGTTGACCCGACAAACAACCCCGGCGTCAACACGATCAACAACGTCACGATCACGAAGGGCAATGACGCGGTGACCATGACGGGCTTCAAAGACGGCAATATCAAAACGACGCACTTGCCCGGAGAAGGCTATTATCTCGATGCGACCACTCAAGACGGCACCGTGCTGACGGCCGAAAATGGCAACATCAATGACCTCATGTTGCCCAATGGCACTGAAATCGGCGATGGAAAGAACGTCGGAGACATCGATCGGTACGCGAACGACAACGGCTTGCAATCGCTCGGTCAACTGCAACAGACCATCGCTCAACTCGAGCAGGAGATCAGCCAGATCGAGCAGGGCCTGTTCATGAACACGGGCTTCGCCAGTTTCGGGGCGATGTTCGCCTGATGATTGCCAGTTGTCGGGGCGACCCTTGTGGTCGCCCCGGCCGCAGAGCCGAGTTTTACCCAGATGACGCGGATTTCTGCAGGGGGGCGGCCACAAGGTCGCCCCTGCGTTGCTTTTTTGGACGCTCGATTCTCCGAAGACCTACCGCGAGAGAGGCTTGCCCAGGGTCTCAAGGCTGCTGCCGGCGCGAAGCAGCGACGCGAGATCGTTCCCCATATATTTGATCAGGAAAGCGCAATAGAGCACCACCAGCAGCACGAAGACCAGGTTTTTCACGCCGAGCATGAGCGCAAAAACATTGAGGTGCGACGCGGCCCGTGAAACGAGTGCAAGCAGAACATCGGTCAACAGCATGAAGACGATAATCGGGGCGACCAGCACCACCCCCATGATGACGACGTTGTCGAGCAGTCCCACGAAAAATTGGCTCGCAGCAGGGCTGAGGCTCGGAAAAACGCTGGCCACCGGCCAGATTGCATAACTGTCGTAAACCGTGCGCAAGGTGAGAGGAAGGCCGCCGGAGCCGAAGTAGAGCGCCACCATGACGAGGCCGAACAGCGTTCCGGTGATGCTTTCGTCGGTCATCGCCAACGGATCCAGAAGGCTCGACACTGTCGAACCGCGCTGAAGGTCGAGGACATCGCCGGCTGCCTCCGCGGCCCAAATCGGCACGCCCAGCACAAGTCCGATCATCAGCCCAACCGTCACTTCTTTGAAGAGCAACGCAGCAACCACCGTCACCGTCAGGCGCTCGGCCGCGATCGCCGCGACGATCATCGGCACCAGAGGAAGCGCCAGCGCAAGCGCGGCCGCTGCGCGCAGCACTCCCGTCAACCCGATGCGCGTAAAGGCAGGCATAACGATGATCAGACCACTGATGCGTCCGAGCGCAAAGGCTGTCGCCGTAATATAGTCATGGAGCCGCTCAAACGGTTGAATGATCGAGGAGAGGTCCACCCTTAAACTCTCGTGCGGCTCTCACCGTGTTTCGACCGGAAATTCGTCCAGCACCGCCGACGCCTGATTGGCGATCTGCCTGCCAAGCAGCGGTCCGAGCAGCAGAAGGATAAGCAGCACAACCGCCAACTTTATCGCCTGCGGCAGGGTCTGATCTTGAATTTGCGTCAATGCCTGGATGAGCCCGACCAGAACGCCGACAACTACCGTCGCGATCAGGACCGGCGCGGAGACCAGAAATGCCGTCGTTAACGCCGCGTTCACTTTGGCAAGGACGATGTCGCTGTTCATCGCAGGCCCTCCCGCGAGGAGTCACGTGTAACTCAGAATGAGGCCATGCATCAGGCGCGACCAGCCATTGACCCCGACGAACAGGAAAAGCTTGAGCGGCACCGATATCAGGGTCGGAGAAACCATGATCATGCCCATGGCCATCAAAACGTTCGACACCACAAGATCGATGACAAGGAACGGCAGGTAGAGCAAAAACCCGATCTCAAAAGCTCGCGTCAACTCTGAACTGACAAAAGCCGGCAATAATACTACGAGATCGTCATCTTTAAGATCCTCGCGGGCCGCCTGGGGCCAGATGCGCTGGGTTGCCGAGAGGAAGAATTCGCGCTCCTTCGGCTGCGCAAAGCGCATCAGCTCCGTCTGAATCGGCTGCTTTACGTCGTCCGCCAGGGCGTTCAGATTTTCCACCGAGCTGAAATCGATCGGACGAGCGGTGAGCCGTTGGTAGATGGTTCCCAGCAGCGGCGAGGTCACGTACACGGTGAGGATGATGGCTATGCCGTATAGCACGAGATTTGGCGGCGTTTGCTGAACTCCGAGCGCATTGCGGATGAGAAACATCACCACGGCGATCTTGAGAAATCCCGTCATCGTGACCACGAAAAGCGGGATGAGGCCGGCCGCCGTCAAGAAAACGATGACGCCAAGGATGCTCACATTGGCTTCAAACATTGTCGAACAGCCGTGTGATGCGGATGCCGAGGCTGTCGCCGATCTGCACCAGGTTGCCGCGACCGATGCGACGTCCGTTCGCGAAGATGTCGACGCTCTCTTCAAGCGGCCGCGACATCGGAACAAGCGCGCCGGGCGCGAGCCGGCGAATTTCCGCAAGCGACAGCTCGATGCGCCCCAACTCGAACAGGAGCTTCACCGGAATATCGTCGATATCCGTTTTTTGCAGAACGTCAGCCTGCGAGCTGTCTCCCCCGTTTTCCATGCTCCACTCCCACGGTGAGCCGCGGGCGCGCGTCAGCCGCGCTGCGATCCTCGCGCCCGCAGCGGTCAGATCCACCGGAGCAACCAGATGCTCGGCGATCACGGCCACCGCCGTTTTCCCCGGTTGAGACGATTGGTCGGCGATTACAACGTCACCGGGCGATAGTGTTGCGATCTCGCCCAGGACACAGGTCGCAGCCGCGACCCGCAGGCAGACTGCGACCGGCAAATCAACTGCCGCCCCCGCGCTATCCTCCGCCGCCAGCGAAGGAGCGTGAATTGATTTATCCTCCCCGGCTGACGGGGGCTGGGGCAGCGGGAGAGCGCATCGATCGAGGAATTGCGAGAACAGGGCCGCGTGATGGGGCTGCAGCAGCAGTTCTCCACACGAGGTCCCGAGACGACCGACTGCGACTTTAAAGGCAAGAGCCACGCCTCCGTTTCGCCGATCATCATGCGCCGTGCTCACCGCCGTGATTGCGAGCTGACAGCCGAGGCTTGCCTCGAGCGCTGAAAGCGCATCGGCCACGGCAAGCTCAAGCAGGAGGGCGACATGGCGCGGATCAAGGTGATCCAGCCGCTGGCCGGGATCCAGCGTGGCGACAACCTGTTCGACCAGTGGACGGGATAAGATCACCGCGCCAGCACCGCCGTCCACCGCGATGTCGAGCAGGCATCTGGCGGAAATATCGTCCGATGCGGGCGGCCATGACGCCTTGATCGTGGCGGCGTGTCCCGCGACCGAGAAGGCGATCGCGGGACGGCGCCGGTAGAACGCATTGATCGCCTTCTGCTGCGCCGGTGAAATCGCCGGCAATGCGAGGCCGCATGGTGTCACCGCGGACCGGAATTGACCGTCGGGCGCGCTCTCGGTCACGGCCCCACTCCTGGGCTTCACGCTGACCTGGGCCGTCATGGCGGGGAACCTGCCATAATCGCTGCGTTTCGATCTTCCTCTTCGGCTTCGTTGAGCGCGGCATCCCGCTGCGATCTGCGCCCGGCCTCCTCCCGGCAAATCAGATCAAGCGCGGTGGCGGCGCGCTGGCGCCGTCGAAAATTCGCGCCAGCTTCGGCGCGAGCATTCTGCCGATTCAAGAGGTTGGCCTGCGCGCGCGTCGTAGCCGCTCGCAACCGCACGGTTTCGAGCGCGGCTCTGTCGAGCTCCGTTTGAGTCCGGATGATGGCGGCTTGGGGGACAGGACGGCCGGCCAGGGAGTTGATCAATTCCCGCTCCTTGGCGCGCGCTTCATTGAGGTGACGCCGCGCAGAGCGCGCCGCCTGTTCCGCCTCCCGTTCCGCGCGGCGAAGTAGCTGAGCCTGCATGATGACGGCCTCAAGCGCTCGCTGCGCGCTGCGGCGGCGGAGAACCGCAAGGCGCTGCAGGGTGAGGTCGGCGGTCACTGAACGATCTCCCGCATCTGCCGCCGCGTGTCCTCGATCGTCGCCTTGGTGGCGCTCGCCTGACGTAGAAAACCGTTGATCCGGTCGATCTTGCCGATGGCTTCGTCAGCTACCCTGTCGGTCCCGCGCTGGTACTCGCCGAGGCGCACGAGCAGTTCGACTTCAGCGTAGCGGGCAAGGAGCTCACGGATACGGGCCGCATCGGTCCGATGTTCCGGCGGCACCACCATATCCATGAGCCGGCTGCGGCTGCGCAGCACGTCGACAGCGGGGAAGTGATTGCGCTGCGCCAGCTCCTTGGAAAGGATGATGTGGCCGTCGAGAATGGCCTGCACCTCCTCGGCGACCGGATCGAGGCTGATTTCGCCTTCCACCAAAATGGTGTAGACCGCCGTGATAGAGCCGCGGTCCGTCGGGCCCGCGCGCTCGAGGAGGCGCGGCAAGGCTGCAAACAGCGAGGGCGGAAAGCCGCGGCGCGTGGCGGGCTCGCCTGCCGCAAGCCCGATTTCCCGCTGCGCGCGCGCAAAGCGGGTGATGCTGTCCATCAGAAGCAGGACATGCTGCCCCCTGTCACGGAAAGATTCCGCAATTGTAGTGGCGACGTGGGCGGCCTTGACGCGCTCCATCGCCGGCCGGTCGGACGTGGCCGCGACCACGACCGTGCGCTTGCGGCCATCCGGTCCGAGTTGCCGCTCCACGAACTCTCTCACCTCACGGCCACGCTCCCCGATCAGCGCGACCACGACCGCGTCAGCGTCCGTGCCGCGAACGATGTCTGCCAGCAGCGTCGATTTGCCGACCCCGGACTCGCCGAAAATCCCGATCCGCTGCCCCCGCGCGCAGGTCACGAGGCCGTCGAGAGCACGGATTCCGAACCGGATAGGGGCATCAATGAGCGTGCGCGCAAACGGCGCCAGCGGCTCCGCCACGACCGGAGAGAGTCCGTCAATTTCACTTGGCGGCCAGGACTCCCCGTCAAGCGGCTCCCCGAGAGCATTGATGACGCGGCCCAACAGCCCGCTTCCGACCGGAACGCGCAATTCAGCGCCGGTCGGCACCACTTCGCTGACGCTCGAGAGGCCGGTGAGGTCGCCGATGGGCGTAAGCACAGCCAGGTCTTCGGCGAGGCCGATCACTTCGGCCATGACCTTGCGGCCCGTGATCGGATCAACAAGATGGCAGACTTCGCCCAGACGAACCTGGGGCACGCTGGCGTGGACAGTGACCCCCAGCAGCCGCCGGACGCGGCCTTTTACAGGCCGTGGCGTGCTATCCCGCACTGCATTCCGCAGGCGCGGCAAAATCTCTTCGAGGCGGGCATCAAGACGGGCCCTAATGTTCATGGTCTCGCGTCCCGTGCGCCGGATGGGAGGCCAGCCGCAAAGGCCTTGAGCTGCGTCTCAATGCTCGCATCCACAACCGCAAAATCACTGGCCACGATGCACGCATCCTGGCCCAGAGCGGGATCTGCCTCCACCGCAACTGTTGCACCGTTGCTTTGCGAGAGCGCCGCGAGCGCTGCGCTGACGCGATCGACAGCGGCGGGATGAACTGTCACCTTGATGGTCTTCTCCTGGCGAAATTCGGCCACAGCCTGCGCCGCGGCGCGCGCGACGAGATCGGGCCTGTCGAATTCCCCGAGCACGCGCCGCACGATGCTCAGCGCCAGCGCGCCGATTTCGCCTTCGAGTTTTGCAAGATAGCGGTCAACCCCGGCCGTCATGTCGCGCACCATCCGGGTTGCCTCGATCGCTCCCGCGGCCCTGCCTTCCGCGTATCCCTTTGCATATGCAGCAGCATAGGTGCTGCGCGCGTTCGCCTCGACCTGGCCTGCAGCCTCGCGGACTGCGGCCAAAAATCGAAATCCATTCTGCCAAGCCTCTACCTGCGCGGCGCGCACGACGCGCAGGCCGGGTTCGGCCGGCATGTCGTCCAGCGTTATCTGGTTTGGCGCAAACATCTTCACGACGCCGCGCACCGAATGATCGCCGGACCGATTTCGTCAAACGGCCTTGGAGCCCGCTCATCGAGCGCGGGATGTGCAGGGCTTTTCAGACGGACGCGTCCGCCGACCGCTTCGGGTTGCGATTGGCACCACGCGCCGAGGCAGCGCAGGCCATCCTCCATAATCCGGGCACCCGCGCCATCCGCCGCTTCGAGCTTCCTTGGCGGGCCCGATAGACTCCGATTTGCCAGGGCGAAGGCGTAAAGCGTCTCTCCCAATTGGTCGCGCAGCCGCCTTACCTCCTCAGCGCGCACCACATTGGCAATGGCGTTCGCCCAATAGACGGCACCGGCTCGGCGAACGATGTCGCCGATTCGTCCGACCGGAAGCAAGGCGATGCTTTGATCGAGGTGGTCCGCGGCCTCCGGCCCAACCGGCGCGGCGAGCGCGTAGAACTCGCTGATTATTGCCGACAGTCTGTTCTGCATCCGGCTCGCACCGCGAAGGCGTTCGCAAAGCTTCACACTGATGCCGCCACCGAAACAGGCGGCAAGGCGGGTCAGATCGATGTAGACGGCCGGCTTATTCATCAGCGTCGCCCAGTCGATCGCGGATGCCGCGCGCTCGGCAGGACCGGTCACGGCGATTTCACCGCATCAGTCGGGTGAAGGCGATAGACGCGCGGTGTGTGACGCCACAAAACGAAAGCGAGCGCGCCGACCAGCGCGACGGCTAGCGCGACGAGGCTATACAGCGGCCAGTCGGCGACGAAGAGGCCATCGCCGCGACCCCAAAGCCGGGCTCCCGCCTCACCCTCTCGATCATTACTGGCGACCGATCCGTGCGTCGCGACCGGAACGAGGATAACCGACACCTTGTCGTAGGACAGCCCGGCGACGCCGTTGGCGACCAGCATTTTGACCTGGGGAACGAGGTCGTTCATCGGCACGCTGGCCTGATGGCGGATGAAGACCGAAGCTGAAGAGGGGACGAGCTGCTGGCGCAGGGGATCATTTTCGGGCAAGACAAGATGCACCCGAGCCGAAAGCACGCCATCAATTTCCGACACGGTCCGGGAAAGTTCCTGGCTCAGCGCGAAGATCATCTGAGCCCGCTCCTGAACCGGTGAAGATACGAGGCCATCGCGCTTGAAGACGTCGCCAAGAGTGGCAAATTCCTGCTTGGGAAGCCCATTATCATTGAGAACTGCAACGGCCTCGGCGAAGCGGCCCTCCTCGACCGAGACTGAGACTCGATCGCCCTTGCCGATCGAACGATCGGCCGGAATGCCGTGTTGGCGCAGTGTCGCCACGATCTGATTGGCGTGTCGCTGATCGAGGTTCGTGTAGAGCTCGGACTTGCAGGACGCGACCGTGGCCGCGCACACAAAGGTGATCGCGAGCCGCGCCGCGATGGCCCGCCACCTCCCTGCCCCTCCCCCGCTTGGAGAGCGCGGCAGGCAGGCGGATCGGAAGTCGGTGAGACCTGCGTCCAAGCGTTCCTCCGCGGATATCACTGCCAACCCCTTCATACCCTTCCCGGCAAACGGGAGCGGCGTCACTGGCCTCTGAGGAGAGTGTTCGCCGAATGGGAGACCTGCGATGTTCCTCGCACCACCAGGGCGGTTTCGGTCGCGAAATTCATCGACGCTAAAGCCAGATCCATGGCGCGCTGGAGCTGGGCGAGGCTGACCCCGGCCGCGGCCGATGCGCCGCCATTGGCGTCGAGAGGTTCGATGCTTTCCCGCGCCGGGCCGCCATGCAGGTCGGCGCGCGGCTCGCCCGGCACGGAGGTCAACGCGACGCGAACGCCATCGCCGTCAGCGCCGCGGCTCTGCTGCGCGCCCCTCGGCGTTCTTTCGATATTTTGTGCCCTCTCGAAATACCCGCGCAGCGCGCCGAAAAGCTCGCTTGCCAGGGCCGCCGGATTGCCAGGATGCGGCATCCCGGGCGCAGCGCCGTTCTTGAGGCTCGCGACGAAATCCATGAGCGGGCGCTCACTGGTCGCGCTCGGCGCCGACGCGCCGTCGGTTCCGCCTGGAACAGCAGGGACGGCGGTTATCGTTACGCTCATCAGCAATATCCGCTATGGCACTCGGGAGATCGCAGGTCAGCAACGCGCGATCGAGCCGCGCAAGACTCGGCCGCACAAGACTCAAAAGCCATCGTAGGCGTTCGGATAGTCCGAATCATCGAACGCGTCTTGGAAGCCCTGCATGTTCTGATTCATGATGTTCTGCATCATAGTGTTGAACATCATTGCAATTTCGGTTTCGGCGCCCTGCAGGGCCTGTTGAGCCTGCGAAGACCCGCCCAAGCCACCTAACATTCCCAAGACGCCGCCGATCCCTTCCATTGCCATTCTCCCGATATTGCCGATCCCGTCTACTTGCTCAGACCGCGATCTCCACATGCCTCGGCGTTTTGCGGTCAAGCGCTTCGCGCCCCCTCCTGCCCGCTTCCGCTTGCGGGGGTGAGCAGGGAGGGCGCGCGGCTTGCAGACGAACTCTGCGGAGCCAGCATGGCACCGCCACGAAATACGCGAACCCTGATTTCATCGCCGTGACTGTCCTCCCGCACAGGGGATGGAGGCGCAAGCGCGGTCAGCGTCTGCCGCACCAGGGACACAAACGGCGGCGGCCCGGAAACCGAGACGACGCCGTTGTCTTGGGTGCTCCGCACCGGAAAGCGAGGGTCTGCGATGCCAAGCGCGTTCAGCTTTTCGCTTACTTCTCCGGGGGGCAGCCGACCAATGCTGATAAGTTCGGTCCTGATCTCGGCCTTGGCATTGACGTGCAGCACGGCGCCATCGAAATACCAGACCAAACCGTAACTCTCGCACAGCTTGTCGAGAAATTCGCGAGCCGTCGCAACTGCAAGCCGCCCGCGCAGCCGCCCCTTGACCTGCTCGCTTAAGTCAACCGGCACCCCGATATTGCGGCCGAACTCGGTGAGGACACCCTTAACGTCCTGATCGATAACCACGTACTTGTAAGGCCCTGCGGGCCATTTGGGCTCCATGCCGAGCGCCGCATGGGCCGACCCCAGCACTGCAGTGAGAACCAGAACGGTGAACACTCGTGTCGACATGCCGGCCTCGGTGCAGCGAACAGGTGCGGAACGACTCTCTCACGGGACCGTTGAGATCGCTTGTATTAAAGCGAAGGTCCGCGTCCCGCGCTCAGTAAGTATAATCTTTATTTTGTTCAATCACTCCCGATATTCACTCCCGATATTTTTCATATTATTTAAGTTGTACATTTTGCATTTGGCGATTTTATGACGAAAATGTTATGGTTTTTCCATTGGTTTCTGAAACTGAATACATTGTACAGTATTATGAATATGGACGCTCGCTGGCTAATCTTGTAATTAACTTGTCACCGCTTCCGATTAGCCTTATGCAAGCTTGCGGCGCTACTCGCCAGGGAGCCCGTCCAGCGAGCTGGCCGGGCACGAAGCTGAAGCGGCTCAAGCTGCGAAACTGTCCTCCGACGTCCGGGCGGGCGGTCATGTCATCCAAATCTGAGGAGATAACAATGGGCGGTATTCCAGGTCTCAACGGTTTGATGGGCGGCGCCGGCGGTGGCGGCGGCGTGGATCTTTCGCAACTCCAGCAAGTCGAGCAACAAGGCATCCAGGACATGCTGGCCATTTCGGAAAACCAGATTCAGTTCAATACGCAAATGAACCAGGCCAAAGCTGTCCACCAGGCGGCCAACTCGTTCCAGCTCAACGCCTGATGTCTGCAAAGGCGCCGGCGGGTCCGGCGCCAGCATCATCGCTTCGCGCCCTCTCCCCAAACCCGCCCCGCGTGCGGGAGGGAGGGGGGCGTGAGATTGTGACCTCGGCGCTCGATCGAGAAGGCAAGCATGGAGGCAGATGCCGTGACCGCGCCGACCGCCCATCCCCCTCCCTACCCTCCCCCGCAAGCGGGGGAGGGTAGGGAGGGGGCGCCATTTGTTGCGCCAGCGCGCCAGTGGTCAGCCAGGCTCAAGTCAGCCAGGCTCAAGTTTGAAGTTGTGGCCGGCACCCACGAGGGCGCCGTGCTCATGCTCGATTGGGCTGATTACCGGATCGGCAGCTCTCCAAACGCCGACATCGTGCTCAGTGACGAAGGAGTTGCGGCCGAACATGCGGTCCTGCGCCTTCGGCCCGGCGGCGTCCGGATTGATGCGACCGGCGGCGACGTTACAGTCGAGCAAGAGCGGCTCCCGTTGTGGCGCGGCAGCCGTGTGAGGCTGCCGGTGAATCTCACTATTGGCGCGGCGCGGATCTGCCTCTCCGGCGACGGCGAGGACGATCCAGCTCCGCGTCTCGATGGGCTTGGCCGCTGGCTCATCCGCAATCCGCTGACCGCCGCCGGAGCGCTCGCTTGTCTTGTTCTTGCCGCCGCGGTGATCACGCGCGAATTGCCCCAAAGCGCTCGCACCGCTGTTCTTGCAGCCACGACTGGCACCTCCGACGTCGATGCTTTACAGCATTCGAGATCGGGCTCAGCTGCTGCCGGACGATCTATCGCAAGCGCCTACACTCAGTCCGCGGTGACGGCCGAACAGGCGGCGCACGAACTCGGCGCCCGGCTCGATGCCGCGAAGATAGGGACTTTGCATGTCAGCGCCGCCGACGGCCGCCTAGCAGTTGCCGGAAAGGTGAGCAGAGAGGAAGCGCTCCGCTGGGCAGCAATCCAGCAGTGGTTCGACCAGACTTATGGCGGCCGCATCGTTCTGACGACGGACATCAGCGCTGCCGGCGAGGCGCGAACTATGCCGGCGTTGCAGCTCCAGGCGATCTGGTACGGAGAGCATCCCTATATCGTGACGGAAGACGGCGAGCGCTACTTTGAAGGAGCGGTTCTCGACAACGGCTGGATCATTCGCGAGATCGGCGAGGACCGCCTCTTGCTTGCCAAGGGCGGCGAGACGGTGGCGCTGACCTACCGGTGACGACCGCAGGGCTTGTCGCTGCCGCCCCCACCTCGCCTCTCCCGCAAGCAGGGGAGGCTAGGGTGGGGGCAAACCATTGAGAGGTCGACGATGAGCACCGGCAGAATCGAAGGCGATCGCCGCGTTATGGCGCTTGCGGGCGCCGTTGCCCCCACACTGGTCGTGCCCGCGGACCACAAGCCGTCGGGGACGACCTCGATCGCCGCCCCTAAACCCGTTGACCAGCGGGAATTTGAGACGCTGATCGGCGTCGCGGGCCGACGCGCATCCCCCGCCGCGATCCGCTCGCCGCACCAGTGCATCGTTGATTTTGTGATGCCGCGAATATCCGACCCGACCATATTTCAAGGCGGCCGCTCGATTTCGATCCTCGAACAGCTCGCATCGGAAATTCTCCCTCACCTTGAGGAGAGCGACGAGCTTCGGTCACTCGCGGGCGCCATCATCGCCGATGAGATCGCGCGTCACCGCGAGCTTCTTATCCGGCTTCACAGCGGCATCGCGGCATGACTGGGCCCATCGATAGCGCCCCGGCGCAGCTCCTGCACCTTCTCGGCTATCTCTACGGCCAGCACGGCGAGCGCAAACGCGGCCTCGTCCTGTTGCTGATCGCGGCCCGGCTTGCTCCCGACAATGTCGGCATATGGCGAACGCTGGCGCATTCGTTTCTCGCCGATGGCGCTCCGGAGCGGACCATCGCGGTGATCGAGCGGCTCCGCCTGATGGACGAATCCGACGATCCGGTCGTCGATTTGCTGATGGGACGCGCACTGTGGGCGTGCGGCCGCCGGGTCGAGGCGCGGCGCGCGTTTCGCGATTTTCTTGCGCGGCGCAATCAATCATGACCTTAATCGACACGCTTAGCCGCGCACTGGTGGTCGCGTCCCGCCGCGGCGACCTCGCGATCGCCACCCTCGTACTAGTTGCGATCGTGATGATGATCGTTCCGCTGCCGACGCCGGTCGTCGATATGCTGATCACCGCCAACATCGCCGCAAGCGTGCTCATCCTGCTGGTCGCGTTTTACATCGCTGAGCCGCTCGAGGTGTCATCGCTGCCCTCCGTCATTTTGATCGCGACACTGTTTCGGCTCGCCATCACCATTACGACTGCGCGCCTGATCCTGCTCCAGGCAGACGCCGGCGAGATCATCAGCGCGTTCGGCAGCTTCGTTGTCGGAGGCAACATCGCGGTCGGGCTCGTCATCTTCATCATCATCACGGTCGCGCAGTTTGTGGTCATCACCAAAGGCGCCGAACGCGTCGCCGAGGTTGCGGCGCGGTTCACCCTCGATGCCCTTCCCGGCAAACAGATGAGCATCGACAGCGATCTGCGGGGCGGCGACATCGATCAGGCGGAGGCGCGGCGGCAGCGGCGCCGGCTGAGCCAGGAGAGCCATCTCTATGGCGCCATGGACGGCGCGATGAAATTCGTACGGGGCGACGCCATTGCGGGTCTCGTCATCATCATCGTCAACCTGATCGGCGGCCTCGCGATCGGCTCGCTGCAGCACGGCCTGTCGCTGTCGGCGGCGGCCGAAACCTACTCGCTGCTGACCGTCGGTGACGGCTTGGTGGCGCAGATTCCCGCCCTCCTGGTGTCGGTGGCGGCCGGCACCGTCGTCACGCGCGTCGCGTCGGTCGACAGGCTTGATCTTGGGACTCAGATTTCCCAGCAGCTTTTGGGCGATCCACGGGCATTGTTCCTCGGCGCCATCATCATGGTCGGGCTCGCCTTCATCCCGGGTTTTCCCACATCTGCATTCTTGACGCTGGGTGTCGCATTGGCCGCCGGCGGTTACTGGTCCCATCGCCAACGCCTCAGGGCGGCGGCAGCCTCGCCACCATCCTCGCTTACGGCCGGGGAAGCACAGCGCAATCTCGAGAGCGAAGCCAGGCGCGCGGCATCACAATCGACACCTGCCAGCGATGCTGCGAAGCCCGTCCGGCACCGCATTGCCGTCTGTCTTGGCCGACAGCTTGCGGATCGGGTGACGCCAGAAGACTTCAACGAGCAGGTGGCGCAGGTGCGGCATCATCTGGCCGTGGACCTTGGCGTCGAGCCGTCCCCGGTCGGGCTGCGAGTCGATCAAGGCATGGAGCCCAACCACTTCAGGCTGGAGCTTGAAGGCGTGCCGGTCATCGAGGGCGATATTCCGGCAGACCGTGTGCTTGTAGAGAGCGATCCCGTCGACCTCGAGCTCCTCGCAGTTCCCTTCGACCCGGGCCCACGCATCGTCAGTCGACGCCCGGCAGGATGGGTCGAGCTCCGACATCGGGAGACGCTGGCCGCCGCCGGTCTCGAATTCTTTGGCCCGACCGAGGTGCTCGCACGGTGGCTGGCACAGGTGCTGCGCCGCTATGCCACGCATTTCATCGGGATCCAGGAAACCCGCGAACTCCTTGCGCGAACGGACAAAGACTATCCGGAGCTCATGAAAGAAGTTCAGAAAGTCGCGACACTTCAGAAAATCGCCGAAATTCTGCGTCGTCTTGTGGAAGAGAATGTTCCGGTCAATAACCTGCGCCTCATCCTCGAGGCGGTGGTCGAGTGGGGGCCGCGCGAACAAGACACTGTATTGCTTGTTGAATACATCCGCATCGCGCTGCGGCGTCAAATTTGCTACCGGTGTGCTGATCGCAACCGAGTCATTGTGGCGTACATGCTCGAACGGGGGGTCGAGGAGGTGTTGCGTTCATCGGTGCGACCCACGACGGTCGGGGCATTTCTCAGCATAGCAGATACGGCGGCCCGACCGATCGTCGACCGCATAAGACAGGCATTCGCCGCCGCGCCCGACACTCTTCCGGTCGTCCTGACCTCGATGGACGTGCGCCGGCACGTCCGCAATCTCCTCGTTCGCAATGATCTCGATGTCACGGTGTTGTCATATCAGGAGCTGGCGCCGGAGTTCAGCGTGCAGCCGCTCGCCCCGATCGCCGGTAGTCCCGAGAAGGAGACCATAGGTCCTGCTGCGGGACCCCAGGTCGAGTGGGGACGCGCGGATGGGGGGCGACCGGAGCGAAGCATCGTTCCCAGCAATGCGGCCGTCGAAATGCGTTGAGGGGGCGGGCGGCGCAAGGCGGCGATTGAGTGCGCCGAGGGGCAAGCGGTGGAGGGGGGCGTGATGGGGCTTGGAGTTTGGGCGCCGCGACAACGGCCCGCGACGTCGAGCGATGAACGATCATCGCGGCGAATGACGGCGTTCACCTGGGCAGGATGGCTTGTGGCAATGAGCCTGGCAGCGGCCGGGCTCTTTGCAATGGCGGCGCACGGGGTCGCCAAGGATTTTTTTGACGACGTTGTGGTGGGCCGGCCTTCGATCGACCTCGCCGTCGGCGAGGGGCGCATCCTTCGTTTCGACGGGCCGGTCGAATCGGTCTTTATCGCTGACTCCTCGATTGCCGATGTGCGTGTTGTGTCTGCCGATGTCGTCTATGTCTACGGCAAAAAGAGCGGCATGACCAATCTGATCGCGACATCAGTCGAGCAGCGTATACGCGCCCAGGTACAGCTCCGCATAGCGACTAATGCGCAGCCCGCAAACGATGCGCGGCGCAAGCTGCAACCCACGTCGACCGTAGACATCTCCATTCTCGGCGAGCGAGCGGCTGCGACGGGCCGGACGCGCCGGATCGAAGAGGCTGTTGACGCCGAGAACGTGGGCGAAATTTATTCGCCGCCAGGCCAGCCGCCGATCAACAACACGACGATCGAGGGTTCCCAGCAGATCAACATCCGCGTACGTTTCGCCGAGGTGTCGCGCCAGGAGCTGCAGGCGCTTGGCTTCAGCTGGAAGATCTTCGCCGGGGCAGGCAGCCTCGGCTTCGGCAACAGGGTCGACATCGACGTCATCATTGAAGCGCTGCAGCGCAATGGCGTTCTGACCATCCTGGCGGAGCCGAATCTGACCGCTGTGACCGGACAAACCGCGAGCTTTCTGGCCGGCGGCGAAGTGCCGGTGCCGCTCGCCCAGCCGAACGGGCTGGTAAGCGTGGAGTACAAACCGTTCGGCGTCTCATTGGAATTCATGCCGACCATCATCAGGACCAACCGCATCGCCCTGCATGTGCGACCCCAGGTCAGCACCCTGATGCACATCGGCGAGGTCAAGGTCAGCGGTCTCGAGTTGCCAAGCTTCACGGTGCGCCGCGCCGACACAACGGTCGAGGTGGCAAGCGGCCAGACCTTCGCGATTGCAGGTTTGTTCCAGCGGCAACTGACGCAAGACCTCGATAAGTTTCCGCTGCTCGCCGAAGTGCCAGTGCTAGGGGCGCTATTCACCTCCGAGCGATTTCGCCGCAACGAGACCGAGCTCGTTATCCTGATCACGCCCTATTTGGTGAAGCCAACCCGAGACCGGACGAAGGTCGCTACCCCGCTCGACCGGCCGACGCCTCCGCCCCCGCCGGCGCCCGCCCCGGTCCGCAAGCCGAGCGGTTCGGAGCGATCGTCAGGCTCAGGCCTTATCTTCAAGTGATACGATGAGACATGCCCATGTCCCGCAATCTCAATTCCCGCAATCTCAATTCCCGCCGTCGCAATTTTGGCCTTTTCAATCGCGTGACCGGTTCTGCAATCATCTTGTCGGCGCTCGCCGCATGCGCGGAGCTGCCTCCCGATTATTCGCCCCACTTCGTTCAAGTGCCAATCGCCTCGCCGAAGCGGCCCGACCACGTCGTCCGCTACGAGCTGACGCCCGAGGCCTGCCTGGTGCCGGATCTGACCGATACCGAGTTGGGCCCGCGGCTGCCGCCGGGGTGCGCGAACAATGCCAACCTCCTCGCCATGGTCGAGCAAAAGCGCGATGTCGTTCACGGCCGTAAGCTTGGTGCGGCGCCTGCCGCTCCGTCGGCGCGAGCAGCACAAAGATATATCTACGGAACGCGAGGCCAACTGGGCGCCGGCGTTAGTCCGCCCGGACCAGCGCTTGCCCCTGCGACGGTGTCAACGGAGCCCGCACCGGCCGCCCCGAATCGCTGAAAATTGGATCGGTGAAAATTGGCCTTTATGCACGGCGCGCCCTCCCCACCCTTCTCCATATGCGGGGAGGGTTGCGAGGCGGCGGAGCTCAGCCTTGCATCGTCGTCCCCAGAGCCCGAGCGCGCCCCTTCGGATCAGCGATGCGGCGGATCGAGGCTGCGCGGCTAAACAGCTCCTCGAATTCCGCTTCAGGCAACTCGGGCGGCGCAACGGCGCGCGCGTCACCGGCGCTTCGTCCGATGATGCCGAGAACGATTACGAGATTGCGCCGATGGACCGGCTGAACCGCAGGCGATCGCGCGATCTCGGTTGTCAGCGCCGCGGCCTTTTCGGACTGCCCGTCCAGCGCCGCCGCCAGCGCGAGGTTGGTCGCAATGTCGAGATCGCCCGGCTCCACGGCACGCCCCTTTTCGAATGTCGCCAGAGCTTCGGAAAACTGTCCCGCTATGGTTTGCGCGACGCCGAGGCGATTGTAGGCCGCACCGGTATTGACGAGCGGCGCAGCTTTGGCCAGCGCGGCGAGGCCCTTCGCGACGGCGCCCTGGCGTGCGAACGCGGTACCGAGGCCGAGCAGCGCCTCGGCATCATCCGGGTCCTTTGCGAGCGCAGCGCGATACGCTTCGACAGCGGCGCTGAGCTTTTTGCCGCGCAGATACGCGTCGCCGAGCCGCACATACGCCGCCGGCGTACGTCCCGCCAGTGCGACCGCTTCGCGATAAAGCGCAAGGGCGGTTTCGCCGCCGCCGTTCGCTTCAATGTCGCGCGCAAGCTGAACGAGCTGCTCCGATTTGTCCGCGCCAGATTCCTGACTGCTGTTGACGAGTGGGGACTCGGGAAGAGTTGCACATCCGGCGAGACATGCCAGGAGCACGACTGCCGTGAATGACGAGACCGAACACAAGTCACTCCCGGCTTCCGAAAAGAAGCTGCGGGACGCTCGCCGCAAAGGCCGGGTGTCCCACAGCCGCGACCTCGTCACCGGCTTCACCCTCACGATCATGTTTGTCTATCTCCTGATTGTCTGGCCTATGTTGGGCGATCGGCTCAACGAGCTGACGGCAGCCGTTTCTCAATCCGTCGATCGGCCATTCGAGGAGGCCGGGAGCGCGGCCGTCCGGCTTGCCATTGATATTCTGCTTCTGATGAGCCTGCCCCCGGTCGCCATCGTCGTAGTCGGCGATCTCGTCTCCGGGATGGCCTCCACGTTTGGGCCGGTGTTTTCGTTCGATCTCGTGAAACCCAGGTTCGATCACATCAATCCGGCGCAGGGCCTGAAGCGGATCTTCTCGGCTCGCAATGCAGTCGAGTTTGCCAAGGCTGCCGTCAAGGTCGCGACCTTGGGGGCAGCGTTCTTCCTGATCATGCGCGGCACGATCGAGCCTCTGTTCGAAACGCCGGTCTGCGGTGAGCCGTGCCTTGTCACGTCCGCCGTTGCGGCCATGAAACCGCTCGCCGCCACTGCGGCGGTGGCGTTCGTGGCCATCGGTCTCCTCGATCTTTTGATACAGCGCCGGCTCTTTCTGCGCGACATGCGCATGACGCGCACGGAATCCAAACGCGAGCTCAAGGACCTCGAAGGAGACCCCCTCATTCGCGGCGAGCGGCGCCGGGTGCGGGCGCAGGTCGCGGGCCGCAACGTCCGCGTCGGCATACGGCATGCCGTGATCGCGATCGTCCATGGCGATCAGATTGTGGGTCTGCGCTACCGGCCCGGAGAAACTCCAGTGCCCGTCGTGGTATGCAAGGGAGACGGCGAAGCAGGTCGCGCCATGCAGGAGGAGGCGCGACAGCTCGGCATCCCGATCGTGGATAATGCCGCATTCGTCGCCGCCCTTGCGGCGCGGCACGCGGTCGGGGAGACGATTGCCGCCGACCTGTTCAAGGTCGCGGCCGAAACTCTGGTTGCCGCCGGCTTCTCTTGACAGCCGCCAGAGGGGGCGTCGCTCAGGTGACGGTCTGGGCGGTTCGATTGAGCTTGGCATCCGCCCGGGCCTCAAGCGTATCAAGGGCGATGCGCATGATATCTGCCTTGTGGCGGATGTGGCGACGCGCAATCGCGGCGACGCGCGCGCCGTCGCGCGCTTCAAGCGCCGTCATCATCTCTTCGTGGTCTTCGACCGCATCAGCCCACCGGGGCGGCGCTTTGGGCGTGACGAAGAAAAGGCTGCGCAGGCGCGTTTGGAGCATGTTGTAGGTCTCGCTGAGCGTCTTGTTATTGGCGGCATCGAAAATCGCATCATGGATGGTGCGATTGAGTTCGCCGTAGGATTCCTTATCGCCACAGCGGTAGCGTTCGACCATTTGGGCGTGAATATTTCGAATGCGCGCGATTTCATCCGGGTGGATGTTCACGCATGCGAGTTCGCCGGCCAGCGCCTCCAGCGTTCCAAGCACAGGAACGATTTCCTCCATCTCCTTGCGGGTGACGCGGACCACGGTGGCGCCCTTATTGGGAAGAAGCCGCACGAGTCCCTCGGCGGACAGAACCTTGAGCGCTTCGCGCAGCGGCGTCCGCGATACTCCGAAATGATCGCACAGACGGGACTCCGCGATCCTGCTGCCGGGACGGAGCTCGCCCTCGATGATCATGTTGCGCAGCAACGTCACCAGCTCATCATGAAGGGTTCTGCGTAGAATGGCCGGATGGCCGGGATGGACAGACATATAGGGCCCCCGAACGCCGGCAATGCGCCGCACTGATCGACGGCGACTGCGCACAACCGCAGCCGACGCCTCTTCCAGGATGGAGATTTTGACGGAGAAGGTCGGTGCTCTGATACCAACCGTACGAGGTCTCATACTTCCTCGCCACCTCCGCGAGCAACTCTGCATTCTCGCATGTCGACACGACAGTGCGACGACAGAAGCTGGGCGCCGGCACAGCATCGAAGGGGCAAAACGATGGCCCGCAGCCTGGTCTCGCAAATAGTGGCGAAGCAAGGCTCCTGCACAGGTCGGTCGCGGCCGTACAGGGCTGGAAACCGATGCGGTCCACGGGCTGCGGCGGCAGATACCGGAGGGGCCCGACCTGGAGTGCCGTCAAAATATTCGTTAAGGTCAATCCTGTTCATGCAGTTTTTCGTCGCGGCAGCATCGCAGCGCAACGCCGTGACGAGCGGAAGACCTCAAGGCGCGACGAGAAAGACAGGGGAGGGTATCGTGCAAGTGAGCCATGCAAACCGCAGCAAGCTCACGCGGCGCCGGCTGTTAGCCGGTGGGGCTGCGGGGGCTGTCGCACTTGCGAGCGACCCGGCAGCGGCGCAGCGCTGTCCGGCGACCCCTCCGGATCGCCCCAAGGGCCCACTGGTCTGGCTCGACCTCGATCAACAGGATCTCGACGATGCCTACGACCAGGAGGTCTATGCGTTCAATGCCAGGAACATCGCCGAGCGGCACGCGGCAAACAATGAGACGGCGCTCGCCGCGATCGGCAAACCCGAGCGGGCGGCCTATGGGCCGACCGATATCGAAAAGGTCGACATTTACCGGACCCGCCGGCCCGACGCACCAGTGATGGTGTTCATTCATGGCGGCGCCTGGCGCGGCGGGCGTGCAGCCAATTTTGCGCTCTACGCCGAGGTGTTCGTCAAAGCAGGCGCCAACTTCGTCGCTGTTGATTTCAACAACGTGCTGGAGACAAAGGGCGACCTCTTTCCCATGGTCGATCAATGCCGGCGTGCGGTGGCCTGGACGTACCGCAATGCCGCGAGCTTCGGCGGCGACGCCAGCGCGATCTATCTGTGCAGCCGATCGTCTGGCAGCCATCTTGCCGGCTGCGTGCTCATCACAGAGTGGGAAAAACAGGGGCTGCCGCGCGACCTCATAAAGGGCGCGGTGCTGGGCAGCGGCATGTACGACCTCAAGCCCGTGCGGCTCTCCAAGCGAGGCAACTACGTCAAGTTCACCGATGAGATGGAAGATGCGCTCTCGGCGCAGCGTCATATCGCAAACATCCATACCCCGCTGGTTCTAGCGCACGGCACCCTTGAGACGCCTGAGTTTCAGCGCCAGACACGCGACTTCGCGGCGGCGCTGAAGGCGGCCGGCAAGCCGGTGCAGCTGATCGTGGGCAAGGGCTACAATCACTATGAATTGGGCGAGACCCTGGGCAATCCCTACGCCATTCTCGGTCGCGCCGCGCTCGAGATGATGAAGCTCGCTTGATCGACGAAACTCGCTCTCCGATGTCTCCAATTTTTCTGATGGGAAAAGGCGCTTGTCCAAGTTGTCACTGACCCTCGCCTGCGGCGATTACGAAATCGTGCGTGCACTTGTGGACGGGAGGGTTGCGCCCGACGGCATCGACCTGAATGTGCTGACCGATATGGATTCGACGACGCGGCATTGGCGCTTTTTGCGAAACCAGGAATTCGATGCCGCGGAAATCTCAGGTTCGTCCTATCTCATCGCACGCGACCAGGAACACCCGATCGAGGCCATTCCGGTCTTTCTTCATCGCAGGTTCCGTCACGGATTTATTTTTATCAACACGACCAAAGGCATACGTACTCCCGGCGATCTCGCCGGCCGCAGAATTGGCCTCAAGGAGTTTCAAGCCACGGCCGTCGTCTGGATCCGCGGTATCCTGCAACATGAATACGGCGTGCCGCTCAGCTCGATTGAGTGGCTTTGCGAGCTGGATGAGACAATTGAATTTGTGCCGCGCGCCGATTTCAAGATCAAGCGAGTGCCGCCCGATGCATCAATCGAGCAGATGCTGGCTGACGGAGAGATCGACGCGGTGTTGCATCCCGATTTGATCCGTCCGCTGCTCGAAAAGGATCCACGGGTTGGCCGCCTCTTCCCGGACTATCGCAACGAAGAACTGGCCTATTACAAAAAGACCGGCATTTTTCCGATCATGCATGTTCTCGGCATCAAACGGCAAGTGATCGAAAAGAACCCGTGGGCGCCCATCAACCTGTTTCATGCCTTTGATCAGGCCAAGAGTCTTGCGATGAAGCGACTGGCAAACCCGCGGGTTGTGCCGCTCGCCTTCTACCGCGAGGCGTGGGAAGAGCAGGAAAGGATCATGGGGCCTGACCCGTGGGAATATGGCCTTACCGACAAGAACCGTCACAACCTTCAGACGCTCGCTGGCTACGCTTATGAGCAAGGCCAGATTCGGCGCAAGTTCGCGGTCGACGAGCTGTTCCTGGATATGTCTCAGGGACGCAAGCGCGGCGTTGAGTTCAGAATATAATGCCTGAGTGCAACTCGAAACGGCTGATTAGCCAAGGGAGGCGACCATGATCTCGACCCTATTCTTGCGCACCTCGATCGCCGTGGCTGCTCCGGCCATCTTTTGCGCGCTTTCTCTCGCGGTTCAAGCAAAGGATTATCTCAAAGCGGAACGTCCCCAGCAGCGCGGCTATTCCGAAGCGGTGATAACCGAGGGCGGCAGGACCGTATGGCTGGCGGGACAAACGGCAACTACAGACGATGCGGGAAAGTCGCTGGCCGGCGACTTCGAAGGGCAGGCCCGCCAGGTTTTCAAGAATCTCAACCGGACTCTCGAAAAGGCGGGCGGGAAGCTCGCAGATATGGTGCAAATGACTGTCTTTATCACTGACGTTCGCTACGGCGACCGCCTCACGCAGATCCGCAGAGAGGTATTCGGCGATAATTTTCCGGGCAGCGCTCTGATTACCGTTACTGCGTTGGCCAATCCCGACGCGAAAATCGAGATTCAAGGCTATGCGGTCATTGGAAGCAGATAGTGCTCAGAGCATCTTGCTTTAGTCTCTTCCCCCGGGCCATTGCCGGCTTGACCGGGCAACGCACTATCCACAGGCGGGTGGTTGCCGGATCGCCGGTGAGGCCGGCCGACGACAGCACCTGGCGAGGTCGACGCTGGGTGCCTCGACGGCGCTCTCGCCGACCGGCGGCTTACGACCAAACATGTTTTGGGGCGGGGTGGCACACAGGAGATGTGCTATGAAAACGCTGGTTACCCGACGCCACGCTTTGGCGGCGACCTCCGCGCTTGCGCTTGCTGCTCTAGAAGGCGTCGCAGCCCAACGCGAGGCGGTAGGGATGCAGCTCATCCTCGCTGCCGATGTTTCAGGAAGCGTGAATGCGTCGCGCTACAAGACGCAGCAAGAGGGGTACCTGGAAGCGCTCGGGGATGCCCGGGTCCTCGATGTCATTCATGAGCTCGAGCCGCCGGTCCTTGCCGTCACTTTTATTGCATGGGCGCGTGAGCAGGAAATCATGGTTCCCTGGACACGGGTTCAAGATGGCAAGTCAATGAACGTGTTCCGCAATCGATTGAGAAATACACAGCGCCCGCAGATCGGAATCAACACGCTCATCAGCAGAGCGCTGGCCTTCTGCGGCCAACAGTTCGACCAGGAGTTTACGGGAGGCAGAAAGGTCATTGATGTTTCCGGAGATGGCGACGATAACCAGGGCATTCGCGGCCTTCGTGACGTACGCGATGCGCTGGTGGCCAAAGGAGTGGTTATCAACGGCCTGCCAATCATCGTGAAGCCGCCCGAATATATCTTTCCGCCGCAGCCTCCCGAAGGCCTTGACGTCTATTATCGCAACCACGTCGTCGGCGGCGAAGGGCACGTCACCATCGAATCGATTGGCTTCGATAACTTCAAGCAAGCCATTTTGCAGAAACTCCTGCTGGAGATTGGGTGATGACGTTCCATGTGCGGCGCAAGTCATGTATGCTGCCCGCATGCGCTTCCACAGAGGTCAACCCAGGCTCTCGGATTAAATAACCTGGCGAGGGGGAGAACAATCATGGCACTGCAAGGCTCAACCCGGGCTGCCGCGGCTGCGATCGCAGCCGCTCTGGTGACGGTCAGTGTGGCTCAAGCGGCCGGCGCCGCGAAGTATCCGGACTGGAAGGGCGCGTGGGCCCGTTGGGTCCCGCCGAACCCCACGCGCGATCCTGGCAATGGCGGTACGGGGTTCACGGCGGGCGGCCAGCCTTCGTTCGATCAGACCAAGCCCTGGGGTCCCGGACAGCAAGCCCCGCTGACCGCAGAGTATCAGAAAGTGCTGGAAGACAGCCTTGCCGATCAGGCGAAGGGCGGGGAAGGCAATTTTTTTGATCATGCCGTTCGTTGCCTGCCCGGAGGCATGCCGCTGATGACCATCGCGTTTACACCCCTGGAATTCGTGGTGACGCCAAACACGACCTACATCTTGATCGGCGGCTCAGAGCATTTTCGTCGAATCTTCACGGACGGGCGCGACTGGCCCGCGGATATCGAGCCGACCTATGCGGGCTACTCGATCGGCCACTGGATCGACGAGGACGGCGATGGGGTCTATGACGTGCTCGAAGTCGAAACGCGCGGCCCCTTCAAGGGGCCCCGCACCTATGACGCTACAGGGCTGCCGCTCCATTTCGACAATCAATCGATTTTCATTGAGCGGATGCACCGCGACAAGGCCAACCCGAACATCCTTCACGACGAAATCACCGTGATCGACCATGCCTTGACGCGGCCTTGGACCGTGGACAAGAAATATGTGCACGATCCGAATCCGCGCCCCAACTGGACGGAGAGTTATTGTACCGAGGACCGGTCGATGATCGCCATCGGCGGGGAGGCCTATTGGGTCGGCGGCGACGGCGCGCTGATGCCCGTCCGCAAGAACCAGCCGCCGCCGGATTTGCGGTATTTCAAGCAATCGCGAGAGTAACAATCGCGTCCGCAGAGCGAGCAGGCGCGCATTCCGATCAGATCGAGTTGTCGCTGCGCCACCATGGCCGCGCAAAGACACTATACCGGGGTCATGCTGACGCTGATCAGCGGAAAGCGACTGGACGATATATTTCGACAGGAACCTTAGAGCATTTTTCGATTACGTTGAGCATGTCCGCGGGAATCATGGCCGGGCTTGTCCCTGGGCTTGTCCCGACCATCCGCGTCTTACTCGCTGAGGGCGCTGCAGGAAAGACCTTGATGCAGCCGACAATCCCGGATCAGGTCCGATGAGGGCATGACGCTGGAGCGAGCAAGTCGATCACATCGGAAAATGCTCTCGTGCCACAGCCGCGGATGTCGGCCGATGATCGGCGGAGGGGCACTGCGAGCACGCTCGCGCTCGGGACTGGCGTTGGCAATGCTCTGCGTTGCAGCGAGTTGCGGGGTGCGTTAGCCTTTCGGCGCGCAACGGCGGCTCTCACCTTCCCGCGCGGGGCGGCCTTTGGGGAATTAACACACGCGCTCCAGGACGGCACCGGCTGGCGCAGGAAAATGACGGTGGGACAATGGCAGTTGCAGGCCGCCCGTTCACTGTCACCGAGACCCACGGAATTCTGTTGCGCCCGGAACATCGGATCATCGCGGCGAGCGACCGGCTCGGGTGGAAATCGCTCTATGCCTCGATGCAGCGCGAGGCGCCTTATGCGGCTGCCTACGCGGGCGTACCTGATCACCTTATCATCCTGCATCTCGACGGTCCGGTGACGGTAAGCCGCGTGCTCGGTAAGTCCTGGGCCAGCCGGGTCATCCCGCCGGGCGGGCTGTTCATGCTGCCGGGAGGCGTCGATTTCGGGGTCAACGACATCCGCCGCATCTACACCGACGGGCGAGGACATACGCCTGAGGACGAAGCCTATCCGCTGTGGAACGGCGACTCGATCGGCTTCTGGGACGGGGACAGTCTCGTCATCCACACCAACCAGCTTATGGCCGGCCAGTATCAGCGCAGCCAGCCCGACTACACCGATCAGGTCGAGACCGTGGAGCGGTGGCGCAAGGTTGACGACAATACAATTGCTGCGGACGTCACGATCTACGATCCGCCTGCGCTCATCAAACCGTGGCACGTGGTGCAGACCTATTCGAGGGTCACCACGCCCAGCCTGCGCATCCGGAGCTGGGTGTGCGAGGAGAACGCTAACAATGAGGTCTACCAAACCAAGGAAGGCGCCACGCGGCACGTTCTTCCCGGGCCGGGCGCCGGCCCCATCGTGAAAAGCAAGACTGAGAATTAGAGCGGATTGCAGGGTGGGCAAAGGCGCTCCTTCGACAAGCTCCGGAGCGCCGTGCCCACCAGGGCTCGGCCTTTCAAGGGCGGGTGGTTGCGCTTCGGTCAGAGCTTGTCGAAGAGTGCCCACCCTGCGACGTTTCCGTATGACCGGAATCCGGTGTAGCGTTTCGCGCAGCGACCCGAAACAAGGAGGAAACCGACATGACTCGACGATCGATGGTGAGGATTGCCGTCGCGGCTGGCGTTCTTTCATGTTTGAGCGCGCCTGCGAGCGCGCATCACTCCGGCGCCATGTTCGAGCCGGAGAAGACGATCACTCTCATGGGCGTGGTGAAGGAATTTGAATACACCAATCCGCACTCGTGGCTGTGGGTAACGGTGACGAATGACGACCAGACCACGACCGATTGGGGCTTTGAAGCGGAAGGGCCGAGCACCCTGTTCCGGGCCGGTATCAAGAAGAGCGATCTCAAGCCTGGCGACAAAGTAACCGTGACCGGCCGGCCGATGCGCGACGGACGCCCGGCCGCCGCTTGGGTCAGGGTCATCCGAGAGGATGGCCGTGTGCTGCAGCCGCGTCTCGCCCCGGTAACCACGGCGCCTGCAAGCGCAACCCCTGCGACGCCGGCAAACGCGGCCCCCGCAGACGCCGCCCGGTAACGCAGGGCGGGCCGGATCCCGCCGCCGGGGAGGAAAGGCCATGAAGGAGCGCTCTCCGCCCGGACGCCGATGCATCGATCGGCGATCTTTGCTGGCTTTTGGTGGGATCGGCATGGCTGCGGTCGCGGCGCGCAGGGCGCGCGCGCAGGCGCAGCCTCCCAGTTCCGGCCCTGTCGTGGAAACGACGGCCGGCAAGGTGTCGGGACTTGCCAACGGGCCGCTGCGGATTTTCAAAGGCATTCCTTATGGAGCGCCGACCGGCGGCGCCAATCGCATCATGCCGCCGCAGAAGCCGCAGCCTTGGGGCGGCATGCGCGAGGCGACGCAAATCGGTCCGCGCTGTCCGCAGCCGCCGACGCCCGGACTGATGCCCGAAGAAGCGGTCGATCTCGACAAGGGGCCGATGAGCGAGGATTGCCTCTACCTCAATGTGTGGACGACATCGCTCGAGCCCGCGGCGAAGCGACCCGTCATGGTGTGGCTTCATGGCGGCGGATACACGGTTGGGTCGGGCGGCAGCGTGCGTTACGACGGTTCGAACCTTGCGCGCAAGCGTGACGTGGTTGCGGTGACCGTTAATCACCGGCTCAATGCGTTCGGATTCCTCGATCTGTCGAGCATCCGCGGCGCCAAATTCGCCGACGCCGGCAACGTCGAGATGCTCGACATCGTGGCGGCGCTCGAATGGGTGCGCGACAACATCGCAAATTTCGGCGGCGATCCCGGCAACGTGACGGTGTTCGGCGAATCGGGCGGCGGCGGCAAGGTCTCAACGCTTATGGCCATGCCGGCAGCCAAAGGGCTGTTTCATCGCGCGATTGCGCAGAGCGGCGTGGCGCTGCGCGGCATCACGGCCGATGCTGCGGCCGCGACCGCGCGCGCTTTGCTTGGTCAGCTCCAGGTCGACGGCCAAGAATCTCGATCGAATTCAAGACCTTCCCTTCGAGCGCATCCTTGCTGCACTCGAAGCAGCGCGCCCGCCGCTCGGGTTCGGCCCGGTGGTCGGTGGTCATGCGCTGCCGCGCCACCCCTTTGATCCCGACGCGCCGGAAATTTCCGCGGATGTGCCGTTGTTGCTAGGCAGCAACCTCACGGAACGCACCTTCTTTGCCGACACGCTGCTCGATCCGATCGACGATGCGGCGCTGCTAGGCCATGTCAAGCGCTACACGGGCCTTGCCGATGCGGGAGCCTCGCGCCTGATCGCCGCCTACCGGAAGAACCGGCCGGATGCCGACAATACATTCATCTACCAGCTTCTTTCGGCTGACTGGTGGATGACGGCGAATGTCACGACCGAGGCCGAGCGTAAGGCAAAGCTGGGCCGGGCGCCGGCCTATGTTTATCATTTCGAGAAGCGCACGCCGGTGCGCGACGGCAAGCTGAAGGCGCCTCACACCTTGGAGATCGCCTATGCGTTCGACAATATCGATCTGTCGACCGCGGTGACCGGCACGGGTGCGGACAAGCAGGCGCTCGCCGACAAGACGAGCGCCATGTGGGCGGCCTTCGCACGCACCGGCGATCCGAGCATTCCGGGCCTCAAGTGGGAGCCTTATTCAGAGGAGCGTCGCGCCGTGATGATCCTCGACGATAATCCGCGGATCGAGCTTGACCCCTATCGCGAGGAACGTCTGGCGATCAGCGCGGCGAAGTCGGCCTAGTGGACCGATATCTTACGTTTGCGAGGCGTCAACACGGGGTTTGCATTGTCTGGCGTCGTAGCCGGTTACCCCTGCGCCTCCCCATCAGCTCTTCTCCGGATCAACGAAGAGTTCTTCAAGGGACATTCGTCGGGGCGTCAGTTTCTGCCTGAACGCGGTGTCTTCAAGAGCCTTTATGGCTGGCAGATTTTGCTTCATCCCAAACGGTAAGGGATCCTCTCCGACGATTTTTGCGAGCTGGCGATATTTCTTGTCGCTTGCACTATTCGCCTCTCCTGCGATGAACTTCGTGAGCCACCGCGCTTTCGCTTCCGCGAAGGCGCGGTAGAGCGATCGCGCAAGCCATGGGTGCGCCTTGAGAATTTCATCCTTGACCACGATGGTGCCGTGCATCGGATAGATGCCGGTCTTGTTGTACCACGCCGCTTCGAGCTCCTCCGCATTGGGGAATAGCTCGGGATAATTCGCCTCGCGCTGCTGCCAGCCGCCGGTCGGCGAACCTGACCGGCCGATGCCCGCGTTTGCATCAAATCCGGCGGATAGCTCGCCAGCGGCCATCATGTCGGCGAGCGAGCGGCCCTCCGGCGCATGAACCACGTTGGGAGGGAGTTTGAGCTCCCTCACGTGTTCCTCATCATCGACCACCCAAGTGACCTTGGAGGAGTCAAGTCCATATTCATCGATCAGTATCGCGCGCGTCCACACGCCGGTAGTCACCGAATAGGCGCGTACCCCCACCTTCCTTCCCTCCAGGTCCCTGGGATGTCGGATGCCTGCGTCCGGGCGAACCAGCAGACCGCTGTGGTGGAAGCGGCGAGTCACGAAAACCGGCAGCGCGATAAAAGGCGCGCCGTAGGCGCGGGCAATGATGTACGTGGTGGGCGCGATCTCGCACACGTCGAATTCGACCTCGCGGACCATTCGACGGTATGCCGCTATTTGTGGAATCAGCTGAATGAAATTCGCAGTTACGCCCTCGATGCGAACCTCGCCATTCAGCAAGGCAGCCGTGTGAGGATAGCTCGCAATTGCGATGTCCAGTTTTACGTGATCGGTCAAGGATCTTTCCTCATTTCAACGAGAGCACAAACCCGGTTCTGCAAACGTCCCTGCCTGCGCCCCCCGCTCCTGCAGTGCGGCTCTTTGTGGCCCCCGAGTCCGTGCGTCACAGCAGCCAGCTCATGGGCGCCAAGCTCGCGCTGCTCGGGCGCGCCGCCGTTAGGGTAGAGCATCAGGGGGCTCGCTCACCGCCTGGCACTATCTTCACGCGACGAATGACTTGCAAATAGAAAGCTTCCGTCTGGTTATAAGTTATCGCGAGACTCCGCTTGCACGCGAGAGGTGGCCGCATGTGCGACGTCGCGGGCCGGAGCTTCGACCGAGGCGCCCCTTGACCGGAAGTGACCTGCACGGAACCAAAGAAGACTGATGCTCGTTTAGGTTGATGAAATTTTGCCTGAGTCTGTTCTGGGAAGGTGCTCGCTCCAAGTGCGGCCCACGTTATTCGACGATCACGGCCCGCCGCCAGGCGAGCGTGGCTCGCGATCACCCTGGAGATGCACCTCGCCGAGGTCGGCCAGCACCTGATCGGCGCCGCTCTCAAGGAGCGCCGCTGCCTGCGCGTCGCGCCCGACGCCGACGACAAGTCCGAACCCGCCGGCGCGAGCCGCAGCGATGCCGGCCGTCGCATCTTCGAATATGACGGCGCGGTTTGCAGGAACGCCAAGACGTCGCGCGGCTTCCAGGAACATGTCGGGAGCCGGTTTGCCGCGCAGCCCGAGACGGTCAAGATCGATGCCATCGACGCGTGTATCGAAAAGCGCAGCCAAGCCGCCAGCGCGGAGGATTTCACCGCAGTGGTGGCTGGATGAGGCCACGGCGGTGCGCACCCCGCGCCTGCGGGCCTGATTGAGCAGGGGCGGTGCGGAGTCAAACACCCGCACGCCTTCGCGCGCCAGAAGCTCCACAAAATAGCGATCCTTGCGGCTGGCCAAGCCATGGGCCGTTTCTTCTTCTGGCCGATCCTCCGGTACTCCCGTGGGCACCTCGATCCCTCGCGCCGCCAGAAAACTTAGCACGCCTGCGGTGCGCGCTTTGCCGTCGACATAGCGGCGATAATCGGCCTCGGCATCGAAGGCCGCAAACTCGCGACCCGCCTCCGCCGTTTGGCGGGCGAGGAACTCGTCGAACAGTTGCTTCCAGGCACGGGCATGGAGCGATGCCGTCTGCGTGATCACGCCGTCGAGGTCGAAGATGAGGGCCGCGAATCGCTCGACGTCGATGGTGACCATGGCCAGCGTTACCGATCACGGTCCAGGCGGAACATGATCACTGGACACATGGTGTCGCGGATGACGCAGCGCACTGTTCGCGCACGCTGGGCTTCGAGCGCTCCGCGCCAGCCCAGAACAATGAGGTCGCTCTGTTGCGCGAAATCCACGATGGCAGAGCCGGCGTCCCCGTGAGCGACTGCAAGCCGGATCTCGACGCCATCCCGTGCGCCGCCAATCGCGCGCAGCCGGTCGAGAAACTCGCGCCCCCAGGCCGGCCATTCATGGTGGGGCTGGTCGACATAGCGCGGGAACACCAATGTCCCCGGCTCGATCAGGCGCGCAGTCTCTGACGTTGCGACGTGCAGCACCACGAGTTCGGCCGCAGCCATGACGGCAAAATCGGTCGCAGGGCGCATCGCCGCGGCGCTTGTCGGCGTTCCGTCATGCGGGACCAGTAGCCGGCGCAACGCCCACAATTTTTGGCCGCGGCCCGGAGGCACAAGAACAACGGGGCAGCGCACGGAGCGGAGCACGGCTTCGGCCACGCTGCCAAATGCGCGCGGGCGCAGGTCTGTTCGGATCTGCGGACACATTACGATCATGGCCGCCTGGCGCTCGGCGGCTTCTTGCGCGATCACCGCCGCAGCCGATCCGGGCCGCCGCTCCACCACCAGCCCGCGCAGGTCCGAGAGCTTCATGCGCTCAATGAGCGCGGCGGGCGCCAAGGCGTCGTCACTGACGTGAAGAGCAGCAACTGTCGCGTGCAGCAATTGTGCAAAGCCGCGCGCCACCGGTATCGCCGCGGTCGCCGCCACAGAGCCGTCGAGAGGAACCAGTATCGTGTTGGAAGCGGTCATTGCGCGGTCTCTTCCCACTCGCCCCATCCGGACCGGTCGGCGTGCAAGCAAAAGCGCTGGCCGCCCCGAGCGACGCAGGACGGTCCCTCGATCACCGCCACCGTCAGTTCCTCACCCCTCTCAACTCCGACCTCGATCCGCCTCGGATCAGCTTCAAACCACAGACGCAGAAGGCGGCCCCGCCATTGGACCTTGAATGCCAGTTCGACCCATCCCGGCAGCAGGTGCGGATCGACGGCAATGCCAGTTTCGCGCAGCCGCAGGCCGGCAACGCCGAATACGGCGGCCTGCCAGAGGCCGCCAAGCGCGCCCATATGCAAACCGCCCGCGGAATTGCCCATGTTGTCCGCCAAATCGATCTCCGCAGCCTGGCGGAAATAGGCTTGCGCAAGGGCGAGATCGCCAAGCCGGGCAGCAACGAGGGCATACAGGGCAGGGCTCAGCGAGCTGCCATGCGCCGTGCGAGGCTCGTAATAACGAAAGTTTGCCTCATGCACCGCTGCCGGCCACTTCTCCCACAGCAGGGCGCTTAGCGCGACTGCATCCGCCTGCTTGATAATTTTCGAACGGCTGATTCGCTCCGCGCCAAGGCGCACATCAATCGGCGTGCTGCGCTCCCATTGTCCAGCGAGATCGACCTCTTCGAGCTGGAAATACCCGGCAAATTGCTCGAAAACTCCGGTGGGGGGATCGAGACCGGTTGCCAGCATCGCCGCAAGCGCGCGCCAACGGTGCGTCTCCTTCTCGGCAAGGCCGAAACGTTCAGACAGCCGCGGCCAGCCGCTGGCGTGATCCTGCCCCAGGCTTGTGACTGCGTCGGCGGCGTGCTCCAGGCTGAGCATCGCCAAGCCATTCGTGTACGCATTGTCATCGACAATCTCGTGATACTCGTCTGGACCCATCACTTGACGTATGTGGGCGTGACCGTCAGTCTCGATTTGGGCCCGGCTCGCCCAGAAGCGCGCTGTCTCAATAAGGATCTCTGCGCCGGCCGCCACCATGAAGGCGTCGTCGCCGGTCGCGCGCCAATACTGCCATACAGCGTATGCAACGTCCGCGCTGATATGGTGCTCCCGCTCGCCCGTCGAGATGGTCACCAATCGGCCGTCGGGTCCGACCACTTGCCGCGGCGTTACCTCATCGCCTGTGTCGGCCGATTCCCACGCATAGAGGGCGCCGTCATAACCGTGCGCCTGGGCTTTGCGCCGCGCCGCCGCGAGGGTGTGATATCGGTACATGAGCAGAGACCGCGCCGCCGCAGGATCGGTGAAGACATAGAACGGCAGCATGTAGATCTCGGTGTCCCACAGCACATGCCCCCGATATGCCTCCCCGGTCAGGCCGCGCGCACCGATGGAGACGTGTTCATCGTCAGGATTAGCTGCTGCGATGAGCTGATAAGTCGCGAAGCGGAGCGCGCGTTGCGCCGCCTCGTCGCCGACGATCCGAACCTCGGCGGCCTCCCATTTGCGGCGCCAGGCATCGACATGACCCGCGACCGCGGCTCGAAAACCGCCGGCATGTACCGTGGTTAGATGATCGCGCGCCGCTTCGGCCGGGCTCGCGGCATCGCGCGAGGTAAAGACGGTGAGAATCCGATCAAGGCGCACCGTCTCGCCGAAGCGTGCCTCCCATGACCACTGCTCCTTTCCGCTATCCGCGCTGGCCTCGTGACATGCGGCTCTTGAGGCTGCCAGAGCCTGCACCTTCGATGCGGAAGCGATCCCCACTCTGCTGTCAGATATGCGCAAGAGCATGGCGCCTGATTCGGCGACAATCGCTTCTATGTCCGTGGTCCTCCCATCTGCGGGGCCAAGACGCGTCGCCACGCTAATCTCCCCCGCGTAGTTCTCTGCCGTTATCGCAACGGATTGGAGGAGCAGGTGCCGATCGGCGAGAGAAGCAAGCTGGAGGGACTTCAACCGGGTGATGCGGCCGCTCGGATCCTGCTGCCGCCATTCCCTCCACAGAACGCCCTGGCGAAGATCAAGTTGTCGACGATGGGCGAGGACCCGACCGGCCTCAAGCGAGAGCCGCCGACCCTCTACTGTCACCTCGACATGCAACCACGGTGGAAGCACCGCCAGCCGCGGCCCGAGGTTCCCATCCGCAACGTAAATGCCAGCCGCGAACGTCGACGGACGCGAAAACCTGCCGCCCTCGGCAATCGAAGCCCTGGTTCCCATATACCCATTGCCGATGGCAAAGAGCGACTCGACTTCGCGCTCCCGCGCCGGATGCACGCCATCTTCGATCAGGAGCCAACTACGGTCGTCCCAAGGCGAAAGCGGCAAGTCGCTCATAAGCGTTGCACCGAGAAACGCTGCCACGTGATCCACTTCAATCTCGTAAATTTAAAACTCTCGCTCTTTGCGGGAGTTCGACGTTCTTTTCGATCAACCTGTCGATGGATTTTCGCTCCAAGCTTGCAAGAAACGGTTCGCGTCCCACGCTCGTCAGGAGGACGCGACGCACCATCTGTCCAAGTCGGCGGCGATCGGGTTCGGGGACGCCATCGCTGCGACTAAAGAGGCCTTGCAACAGCGGGGCTTTGCCATTCTCGCCGAAATCGACCTCGGTGAGGCCGGCGGCGAGAGCTCGCGTCGATTCCCGTCCTCATGCAGGGGTCGGCACCAAGGAGTTTTGGAATGAGAATATCTCTGATCTTCACGGCGTTTGCCACAACAGCGCTGCTCGATTCTGCGGCGATTCTTGCTCAGGACGCCGGCAATGTCGGGCACGGCCGCGAGGTTGCGCAAGCAATCTGTTCCGCCTGCCATGTCGTGGCTAAGGGTCAATTGGCGTCGCCCAACAGCGAAGCGCCGCCATTTCCCTCGCTTGCCGCAACTGCCGGCATAACTTCCATTGCATTGACGGCGGCGCTCGCGACCTCGCATCGCCGGATGCCAAACATCACCTTGCAACCGGATGAGCGGCGCGATGTCATCGCTTACATCTTGAGCCTGAAGTGATTTGATTCGATTGGACCAGGGAGACGAGGCATGATTCACCGAGCACCTGGCGCGGTCTGCGCTGCGTCGGTATCGCTACAGCATCGAGCCGACAGTGGAGCTAAGCCATGCTGACGCAGCCTCCTTTCCCCTCGCATTGTCTTACAGCCTCTCAGGCGCTGCGCTCCGGGTCGCAGCCGAATGCCGCACCCCAGACCCTGCTCGAGCAGATCGATCTCGTGGGAGCACCCATGACGTTCGCGCGCAACGCGGAGATTTCATGGCGAGAAGGAGCCGGCCGATTACGTCTACAAGGTCCTCAGCGGCACGGTGCGCACCTACAAGATCTTCGATGATGGCCGGCGGCAAATCGGTGCGTTCTATTTTCCGGGCGACCTCTTCGGCCTCGAAGTGGGCGCCGAGCACCAGTTTTCGGCTGAGGCGATCGACAAATGCGTTGTCCTCGTGGTCAAGCGCAGGGTCCTGATTGCTTTCGCGGACAGCGACGGCGACGTCGCGCGCTGGCTCTGGTCCTTTACGGCAGGCGAGCTTTCGCGGGTTCAGAAGCACATGCTGATACTGATCAAGAGCGCCGAGGACCGGGTAGCCTGGCCGGAATTGGCCGCATGGCTCGCCCGCCACTCCGGCGCTACGGCGGAGCCGCCTTCGATGGGCGCGGCCGCTGCCGGCTATGCCCCGCTCTGTGAGGCGCCGGGAATTTACGTCTCGCAAGCGTGACCCGCATAGATCGAAGTCGGCGGCATTCTCCGCGTTAGATACAGGAGCGAATATACGGGCGGTTGACCTCCCACAGCTCGTCGAGCAGCTTGGTCGCGGCGACCGTGGAATTGACGGCCGGATCGACGAGAAGGGCCTCAAGGGCGATCTCCCGGGAGGCCCGCACAGCTGCCTCGACGGCAAGTTGTTGCACGCTGGCCTGCACCGAAAGCAACTTGGCGATGGGGTCCGGGAGCGGACCGAGCGAGACAGCATGCACGCCCGCCGCGTCGACAACGATCGGGACTTCCACCGCCAAATCCGCGAGCAGATTCGGAATTGCGCCCTGGTTGTAAACAATGCCCGACTCAATGAAGCGCTTTTGATTATGCAGAATGCCCGCAATCACCGCGGCACCGCGCTCTTCCGCTGGCTCTCTCCACCATGCGGGCATGTTAGTCGAGCCGGCGAGGACACCCTTGAGCATGTCGAGAAATTCACCGCGACCACGCTCGTCCTGGGCGAAGTCGTAGCCGTGGTCGCCGGCTTCCCAGCCGTACGGGACGAACTCGCCCAGGTGTTCGTCGCTGCACGTCGGCCACCGGCCGAACGCGCGAAAGAGCCTTCGGCTGAGCGGCGCAAAGCTCGGGTCGTGATCAGCTTCCTTCTTGCGCAGCAGCGGATAGAGATCTTCACCCGACTCGCGCCGACGAATTTGCATCAGCCATTGGAAGTGATTGAGGCCGGCTCCCCACACATCGATCTCCGCAGGGGCGATATCCATGATATGCGCCACGTGGTTGCGGCCCCCGAAAATTCCCTCGCACAGCCCGACAGCGCGAACGCGGCTGTATTTGGCGAGAGCCAGAATGATGCGGCTTTCGGGATTGGAAAAGTTGATCAGCAGCGCGCCAGGACACCTCTCTTCGATGTCGCGGGCGAAGTCGAACACCATTGGCAGTGTCCGCAACGTGAAGAACAGGCCGCCAGGGCCACCGTTCTCGCCAAGCGTCTGCCGGATGCCGTGCTTTCTTGGTATTTCGTAGTCGAGCTTCCACAACCGATTGCGGTCGATGGCGGTGGCATTGAGGACGAATCCGGCGCCGTCAAGTGCGGCACGCCGGTCGCCGGTGTGCTCGATTTTGAGGCCCGCCCCTGACTCCTTGTTCAACAGGACAGCAAGCGCCGTCATGCGTGCAAGACTTTCGGGATTGACATCCACCAATGTCAGGGTGCTTCCGCCGAGAGGCTCCGCAAAGAAAATATCGCGGAACATACTCAACCCAAATGACATGCTGCCTGCGCCAATAAAGACGATCTTTGTTACATTTCCCATCGGCCTTTGATTTCCGCGTGCGCAGAGCTTCGGAGGTTCGGATGGAAGCTCTATAGCTACAACTATTGTCGTCCGGGACGCCGCGGCGTCCGTTGACCAGGATCAAAGTCTTCCGGTTTTTGTTGTTATTTATTGATTACGGGCGTCCCGCGGCGCCCGAATGCCGAATGAGTTGCCTGCAAGATAGTAGCCTGGAGCGGGCGCCGAGCTTGTCGTGCGGTCGGCGACGTCGGCAGCAAGCCGAAGCGCAGATGTGTGCCGGCAGTGAAACTGGCCGCCCGGAGGAGCTGGAAAGTTCGAATAGGCCCTGATCTCACGGAGACGGTTATGGATCATTTTCACAAGGCTGCAGCGTGCTGTCTCGCTTTGATCGGGGCGACATCCGCGGCGTTTGGCGGCGATGTTGAAAGAGGCAAGCGGCTTGCTCAGCTCCGTTGCGCGGCCTGCCACATCATCGGGCCGGGCCCGCAGAATGAAGTCGCTGAGTCGCCGCCGTTTGAAGTCATTGGCCGCAAATGGAGCTTCAACGCCGACGCGCTTGTCTTTGCGCTGGTCGGGCCACATCGAAAGATGAACTTCGGACTGACCAGGCCGGAAGCGGACGACGTCGCCGCCTATATTGCGACACTCGCGAAATGATGCCCCGATGGCGTCAGAGCGGACTGTAATCGCGGACTCAACGATTGGTCAGCCGATGATTGCCGTTGCGACCATCACGCCGAATCCGGCCGTCGACGTGTCGACATCCGTTGAACGAATCGTCCCCGCCAGCAAGCTGCGTTGCGCGGCCGCGCGTCGCGATCCCGGAGGCGGGGGCATCAACGTGGCACGCGTCATCAAGCGACTGGGCGGGAACCCAGTCGCGATCTACCCGCACGGCGGCGCGACCGGGCATGTTTTGTCGCAACTTGTAGCCCGAGAGCAAATTGCGAGCCGCGTCTGCAAAATTGCCGAAGAAACGCGCGAAGACTTCTCTATCGAAGAAAAAAGAACCGGCCAGCAATACAGATTTGTGCTACCCGGGCCAGCCTTGAATGAATCAGAATGGCGCGCCTGCCTTGCGTGTCTTGACACGCTTGAAAGCAGTCCGGGCTTCGTGGTTGCGAGCGGGAGCCTGCCGCCGGGTGTCCCGGCCGACTTCTACGCACGCGTGGGCCAGATCTCAAAGAGCCGGAACGCGAAGTTCGCGCTTGATTCCTCCGGCACCGCCTTAGCGGCCGCGCTCGCCCCGGGGGGCGGTGTCTATTTGTGCAAGCCGAACCTGCGCGAGCTGTCGGAACTCGTTGGGACGCGTCTTGATGACGAAGCGTCGTGGATCGCGGCGAGCCGCGGACTGGTCGAGCGGGGCCAAGCGGAAATCGTCGCATTAACCTTGGGGCATCGTGGCGCGTTGCTGGCGACCGCCGACCTGACGTTGCGGGCCCAGGCGCTGCCGATTGTTCCTGTAAGCTCTGTCGGAGCCGGCGACAGCTTTCTGGGAGGCCTGATATTTGGCCTTGCGACCGGGTTCGAGCTTGAGCAGGCGTTTCGCTACGCAGTCGCTGCGGGCTCGTCGGCGCTGCTTAATCATGGCACGGAATTGTGCCACGCCCAAGATACGGTCCGCCTCGCTGCGCACGTGCTGGTCGAGCCATTGTGAGCAGGGCGGCGGGAACGGAAGACAAGTGCATAGCGCTCTTGTAACTCTTGTCAGCGCCTTACGGCATAGTCCTTGGTTTCAATGAGTCTCCACCTCGCCCGCCGTTGTACCGGCTGACGACCCGCGACCGGTGTCGGGCGAGCGTCAACGGCGTGCGCGACTTTGGGATCTTGTGGATGAAGTTATAGCGCGCGATGTGATAGCTCGGATCAAAGCCGTAGAAATTGAGCCGCATGCGGCCGAGTTCTTCGAGACGGTAGACGTCAAGCGGCTTCTGCGCCTCATCGACTTCGCGCCGCCGTTGCTTGTCGGCGAGAAGCCTATCGAAGCACGGATCGGATTCCAGCGTACGCGCAATCGACGCAATCACCGCTCGATCGGTGCGCGCCGAGGCCGGCAGGATGCGATCGACGAGGCCAAGCCGATGCGCCTCGGCTGGTCCCATCGGAAGGCGTGCCTGCATCACCCGGCACGTATTCTCCGCTCCGAGACGGCGCGGCAGCAGATAAGTCCAGTATTCGGATCCATAAAGATTACCCATGTCCTTGTAGTGCGGGCTGAGCACGACACCCTCGCACGCCCAGACCTCGTCGGCGGCGAGCGCGAGGAACACGCCGCCGGCGCCCGCATTGCCGCGCAGCGCGGATACAACGAAACGATCTGTGGTCGTAATGATGTCGCGTACGAGGTCGTTCATGGCATTGATGTTGCGCCACGATTCGTCCGCCGGGCTGTCGGCCGCCTCGATCAGCCCGAGATGGATGCCGTTCGACCAGTAGTCAAACCCACCCATCAACACCAGAACGCGTGTGGGCCGTGCCAGCGCCTGCTCATAGGCAACGCGCAACGACTCGCATTGCGCCGTGCCCATGGCGCCATTGTAGAACGCGAAATGCAGGAAGCCGACTGGCCCTGCCTCCTCGTAGCGGATCGGCGCATAGCCGGCGGCATCCGGCAAGACGGCGCTTTGTTGGCAAAACACGTGCGTGGCCGGGAGCTTCAGCGCCCTGTCGTGCTCCTCCCGCATATGGCCGATCCATACGGCGCCATCGCGGGTGGCGCGTGCGAGCGCACCGCCGCAGCGTGCGATGACCTCGCCCGGACGGCCGGTGAGGCCGTCCGCGCGATGGGCATCATACAGCCTGATGACGCGGCCATAAAGTCGATCGCGTACGCCCGGCGTGCCGTCGGCGCTGCGGATCTTGCGCAGCACCACGGCGGTTGGATCATTCATCCAGTCGATTGCGCGATCGTTCTGGCGACACAACGGGCGCGCACGCCCACGCACGTTCGGAGCGGCTGGATCGAGCCGCTGCGGAACGAAGCTGCGCGATTGCATCCGCGCGAGCGCCGTAAGCACCGCCTCGACGGCCGAGTCCGTGACCTCGTGGCGGTAAAGGCTCGACTTTGTCGCCGCCCGCATCGGGAACGCGGCGGAGGCCCAAACCGGCCCCGCATCCATCTCGGCTTCAGCTTCCAGTACGGTCACGCCCCACTCCCGTTCGCCATGGAGCACCGCCCAATCGAGCGCTGACGGCCCGCGGTCGCCGACGATGCCGGGATGCACGACCAGGCAGCGCCGCGCCCGCCACACATCTTCGGGAATCGCTCGCTTCAAGAACGGCGCCAGGACGATGTCGGGATCGAACAATGCGACCGCTTCCCGCGTCATCGTATCGTTGACGTCGAACTCGACCGAGACCATGTGGCCGTGCTCGATAAGCTCGACGTGCAAGCGCTGCGCCAAGCTGTTGAAGCTGTGGACGAGCAGCAGAATGCGCACGTCAACAGATCCGTGGAAGCTGTTCGCCCGAAAGCCAGTCGACGATACGGCCGCCGCCGAAGGCCGTGGTGGCCTGCACGAGGCGTTGATCGTCTGCGACCACCTCCCCGATGATCGCGGCCTCACTGCCGAGCGGATCCGCGCGCATGGCGGCGAGCACGGCGTTTGCCGCGTCCGCAGCCACGACGGCAACCAGCTTGCCTTCGTTCGCCACATAGAGCGGGTCGAGCCCCAGCAATTCGCAGGCGGCGGCCACTTCGGGCTTAACGGGCAGCGCCTCTTCGTCGATGCGGAACCCGACTCTCGACTGTTGCGCCAACTCATTGAGCGTTGCCGCGAGCCCGCCACGCGTCGGATCGCGCATGACTCGCAGCGCCGGCCCGCAGGCATCGACCACTGCGGCGACAAGTCCGTGGAGCGGCGCTGAGTCCGAGACGATAGCGGTTTCGAAGGTCAGGTTCTGCCGCTTGGACATGACGGCGACGCCGTGATCGCCGATGGTTCCCGAGAGGATCACCCGGTCCCCTGGCCGCGCCTTCTCGGCTGAGAGCTCAAGCCCCAAGGGAACGATGCCGATGCCGGTGGTCGAAATGAAGACGCCGTCGGCCTTGCCGCGCTCGACGACCTTGGTGTCGCCGGCAATCACCAGCACGCCGGCCGCTCGCGCCGCCGCGCCCATGCTATCAGCGATGCGCTTGAGGTGGGCGAGCGCGAAGCCTTCTTCGATGATGAAGCTCGCCGACAGATAAAGCGGGCGGGCGCCCGCCATCGCCACGTCGTTGATGGTGCCGTGAACCGCCAGCGATCCGATGTCGCCTCCGGGAAAGAACAATGGCGAGATCACGTAGCCGTCGGTCGACAGCACCATGCGACCGCCAGAGACTTCGAACGCAGCCTGGTCGTTGCCCTTCCTCAGCCACTCATTGTCGAGCGCGTCGTGAAAAATGTCGGCGATGAGCTGTGTCATCGCCCGCCCGCCGGAGCCATGCGAGAGATCGATGCGGCCGTTCCGAATGTCGAGCCGGCGGCGGAAGATCTTCGGACTCATGGCGCCCTCCGCTGGCGGTCGCGGAAACGACCATAGGTCCAGTGCGCCGCGCAGGCGCCTTCGGCTGAAACCATGCACGAGCCCATTGGCGTGTCCGGCGTGCACGCGGTGCCGAACAGCTTGCATTCGGTCGGTTTCTTGACCCCGCGCAAGATGGCACCGCACTCGCAGGCCGGGTTGTCGGCGGCCGGAACATACGCAATGCCAAAGCGCCGCTCGGCGTCGTAGGCCGCGTAGGCTTCCTTGAGGCGCAATCCGCTATAGGGCACGACGCCAAGACCACGCCACTCGAAGCTCTTGCGCAGCTCAAAAATCTCGGCGACATCGGCCTTGGCCTTCGAATTGCCATCGCGTCTCACGGCGCGCACGTATTGGTTTTCGACCTCGTGCCGGCCCTCGTTGACCTGAGCGATCAACATCAGGATGGCCTGCATGACATCAAGCGGTTCGAAGCCGGCGACCACGACCGGTTTCTCGAATTCTTCGGCGAAGAATGCGTAAGGCTCGGTACCGATCACCGTGCTGACATGTGCAGGGCCAATGAAGCCGTCGACGCGCACACGCCCAAGCGCACGCACGTCCGGGCTCTCGAGAATGTTTTGAATCGCCGGAGGCGTGAGCACGTGATTGCAGAACACCGCGAAGTTCGTGAGCCGCTTTGCGGCCGCGAGGCGGATCGCGAGTGCAGTCGGCGGCGCCGTGGTCTCGAAGCCGATGGCGAAGAACACGACCTCACGATCGGGCTCGGCTTCGGCGATGCGCACGGCATCGAGCGTGGAATACACTATGCGGATATCGGCGCCCGCCGCCTTGGCACGCAGCAACGTCATGCCATGGGAGGCGGGCACCCGCATGAGGTCGCCGTAAGTGCAAAGCGTCACCTCAGGACGCCCGGCGAGCCGGAGCGCCGCGTCGAGGCGGCCGACCGGAAGGACGCAGACCGGACAACCCGGCCCGTGGATCATGCGCACGTTGGTCGGCAGCACGTCCTCCAGGCCATAGCGCGAAATCGCATGGGTATGACCGCCACAGAACTCCATGAAATGGTAGTCGGCGGAGGGATCGACGGCGCGTGCAATGGCTGCCGCAAGCGAGCGGGCAAGACGACCATCGCGATACTCATCGACGTATTTCATGAGGCGGCTTCTGCGGCAGCGCCAGCCTCGGCGAGCAACGCGAGCGTGCGCCGAGCCTCCTCCGGGTCGATCTTGGCGAGGGCATAGCCGACATGGACGACCACGAAGTCGCCGATGTCCGCCTCGGGCAAGAAAGCGAGGTTGACCTCCTTGACCACGCCGCCGAAGTCGACACGTCCGAGTCTCATGGTCGGCTCATCACCCGAGATGCTCAGGACTCGTCCTGGAATCGCCAGACACATGGCGTCTCTTGCCTCTGTTCACACCACGCCGCCCATACCGCCTGGCCAAGAGCAATCCCGCCGTCATTGGGCGGGACATGCCGAGGCCAGACGGGATCGAATCCGCCAGCTCGCAGGGCCGCGACCGTGACCTCGGTCAGGCGAGCATTCTGGAAGCAGCCGCCACTGAGAACCACACGACGCTCGCCGATGCGCTTTGCGACTTCGGCAATCGCGAATGCGAGGCCATTATGGAGGGCCTCGGAGATCGCGCCTGCATCGACCTCCGCTCGCAGATCGGCCAGTGCCGACTCAAGCGCCGGCTGCCAGTCGACGATCAGGGGCGCGTCACCGCACTTTGCGGGTCGCACGGAAAATTCATAGCGTCGCCCCTGCGCGCGCTCTCCGGCCGCGCGTTCGAGCTCCGCCGCCGCCTGTCCCTCATAGCTCACCTGCTGCCGCAACCCGCACAGCGCCGCGAAGGCATCGAAGAGCCGGCCGGCGCTCGAAGTCAGCGGCGCGTTGGTCCCGCGCACGAGCATCGCGTGGAGTATCGCGCGTTCGGCCGGCGAGAATGCCCCGACCGGCGCAAGATCGGCCATAGCAAATGCTTGGTCGCCGAATGCCTCATAGAGCAGGCCGAGGGCGGCGCGACGCGGCTCGCGCGCGGCAGCATCGCCGCCGGTCAGGCGGAATGGCCGCAGATGCGCCACACGGTGCCAGCCTGCCTCGCTTATCCGCAGGAACTCGCCGCCCCAGATTGTGCCATCGGGGCCATAGCCTGTGCCATCCCAGGCGACACCGAGCGCCGGCGCCGAAAGGCCATGCTCGGCCATGCAGGCGGCGATGTGAGCGACGTGATGCTGGACCGCCACGAGCGGGAGGTTCAGCGCTTCCGCGGCTCGGCCCGAGGCGTAATCCGGGTGCAAGTCGCACGCTGCGAGCCGCGGACTGACCCGATGAAGCTCCATCGTGTCCGCAACTGCCCGGCCATGCGCTTCGCGCGCGAGCGCCGTATCGAGGTCGCCGATGTGCTGGCTCAGCACAGCCTTCCCGGGAATCGTTAGCGCGACCGTCGTCTTGAGATGGCCGCCAAGGCCGAGAATGCCGGAAGGCATTCCCGCAGCGGCGATTGATGCAGGCGCATAACCCCGCGCCAGGCGCAGCACCTGCTCGCGCCCGCAGACGGCCCGCGCTACGGAGTCATCCAGCGGACGGATGATGGGGCGATCGTGCACCAGGAAGAGATCGGCAATCGCGGCCAGCCGTTTGAGGGCTTCAATCTCGCCCGTAACGATCGGCTCGCCGGTGATGTTGCCGCTGGTCGCAACAACCGCAAAGCCGAGCTCCCGCATCAGCAGATGATGGACCGGCGCGTAGGGCAGCAGCACGCCGAGCCACGGATTGCCGGGCGCGACTGCCTCCGCTATCAGCTCTCCGGTCCGCCGCAAAAGCACGATCGGCCGCGCCGGCCCGGTGAGCAGCGCTGCCTCGACAGGTCCAACCTGGCAGTTTTCGCTGACCTCGGCGAGCGAGGAAAACATCACCGCGAAGGGCTTGTCCGGCCGGCGCTTACGGGCACGAAGCCGTTGCACCGTCGCCTCGTCGCGTGCATCGGCGAGAAGATGAAATCCGCCGATCCCCTTCAGCGCGACGATCGCCCCCTCGCGCAATTCTGCGGCCGCGGCGAGAAGCGCATCGTGATCGCGCGCAAGCGTGCGCCCCTGCGGATTCCATAATGCGATGCGCGGTCCACAAGCGGGGCAGGCGTTGGGTTCGGCGTGGAAGCGCCGGTTCGCCGTGTCGTCATACTCCGCCTGGCAGACGCGACACATCAGGAAGTGACGCATCGAGGTGCGCACGCGGTCATAGGGCATGTCCTCGATGATGCTGAAGCGGGGCCCGCATTGCGTGCAGTTGATAAACGGATAACGATAGCGGCGGTCGGTGGGATCGAACAACTCGGCAAGGCAATCGGAGCAGGTCGCAAGGTCGGGGAGCGGCTGGGCCGCGCGGGTGCCGGCGGCTTCGCTCGGTCGAATCGTGAAGGCAGCCTCGCCGAGCGGCTCGACCCGCCGAACTTCAATCGCTGAGACCGTAGCGTTTCTCGGTGGCGACGTGCGGATCACCTCCACCAGCATGGAGAGATCGTCGGCGCCGCCTTCCGCCTCCACCGCCACGCCCTCGCTCGAGTTGTGCACCCAGCCGGAAAGCCCGAGCGCTGTGGCCTGTCGATGGACAAACGGCCGGAAGCCCACGCCTTGAACGGCGCCGCGCACCACAATGCGCAACCGTGCCCGCCCAGTCGCCGTCCCTTCCTTCTTTGATGCACGTGTCGTCATGGCGGCTCAGCTCTCCACCGCGACGCTTTTGAGCACGAGGTCCTGGGCATTCGCATGGCCCAGATCGTCCGAGACACAGACGTCAAGCCATGCGCCCGCAGCGACAGTCCCCGCCGCCGCGCGCTTGAAATGTTCGGCGAAATGCTCAGCCGACATGTGACTCAGCGCGCCCAGCCAGACCGAGACGCCGACGATCCGCCGTGCGCCTTCGGCCTTGGCGATGCCGTCGATGCGGCGCATCAGGTCCACGATCAGCGACGCTTCATGCATGCTGGCCGCCTCCCTGATTTGCACACTTGGCGATCTCGGCGCGCACCCGGCAGGCCACTGCGGCCACGCCTGCGGCGGCCGGCGGCGACAACGGAGCGCCGATCTCGAATGAGGCGCCCTCAATCGCGTAAATGATGCATCGACGCGGCAATTGACCGAGCGCGCGGGCAAGCTCGACCGCCATAGCAAGGCCGCCGCTGTGCGTTGATAATCCCAAAGCAACGTCAGGCACCGGCGCGGCGGCCACATCGAAGCGATGGATTGTGCCCGGCGGCGCACCCGAGGCGCATGCGTCGATCAGGAAGACCGCCTCTGCGCCGTCCATTTGCGCGACCAGCGCCGTCGCCTCGCCCCCATGCTCGATGATCTTGACACCCCGGAGCAACAGCATCCGAAGCTGCCGTGCGACGGCCGGCCCGGCCGCGTCATCGCCGCGGTCAGCATTGCCGATGCCGAAAACGATGCAGCGAGGATGATCATTCGCCATGGTCAACCGCGATCGATCTCAAGCCGAAGGAAATGTGCGGCGCAGGAGATGCATGGGTCGTAGTTGCGCACTGTCTGCTCGCAGCGGTGGCGCAGCTCATCATCCGGCAGATCGAGGAAGCCTTCGATGAAACCCTTAAGGTCCTCCTCGATGCTCGCCTGGTTCTGCGAGGTCGGCGGTACGATTCGCGCATCCGCAATGGTGCCGTCCTCGTCGAGGCGGTAGCGGTGATAGAGGAGGCCGCGCGGCGCTTCAGTCGCCGCGTAGCCGACGGCGGCGCGCGGCTCGATCGAGATCGCCGGCTGCTCCGGCTCCTCGTACGCGGCGATAATTCTGAGCGCCTCGTCGCATGCGTAAAGCACCTCGACTGCGCGCACCACAATGCTGCGATAGGGGTTCGTGCAGGTGGCGCCGAGGCCGGCGTCGCGCGCCGCCTCGCGCGCGATCGCCGACAGGCGGTCGAAATTCAAGTTGTAGCGGGCAAGCGGCCCGCACAGATACGAGCCGCGTGTGCGAATCCTTGAGTAGAGCGCGGTCGAGCGCTCGACCTGAGTTTCCTCGAAATGATCGTCATAGGCATCCGGCAGGATGTCGAGTCCGCGGTTCGAGACGATGTGGCCTTCATTGAAGGGATATTCGTCGGCGTGCCGCAGGGCGACGAACTCGTAACCGCGCTCGCGATCGGGAAAATCGAATGAAGCCGCCCAGCGCACGGTCTCAAGCGCCGCGTCGCGGGCCAACATCAGCTGCTCGGCGAGCGGCGCAAGCTCGCGTCGGTGCGGCGTTCGATAGAATCCGCCGACGCGAATGTTGATCGGATGTATTTCACGACCGCCGAGCAGACGCATAATTTCGTTGCCGGCCTTCTTCAGCATGAGGCCGCGCCGCACGACATCGCCGTGGTCGCGTGCCATCTCGATCGCGCTGGCATAGCCGAGAAAATCGGGCGCATGCAGCATGTAGATGTGGAGCGTATGGCTCTCGATCCATTCGCCGCAGTAGACAAGCCGCCGGAGCGCGCGCAGCGGCCCGGTGATGGCGATGCCAAGTGCGTTCTCCATCGCATGCACCGCGCTCATCTGGTAGGCGATCGGGCAGATGCCGCAGATGCGCGAGGTGATATCAGGCGCTTCGGTATAGGCCCGACCGCGCAGAAAAGCCTCGAAGAAGCGCGGCGGCTCGAAAATGCTCAGCTCAGCGCTCTGCACGACCCCGCCGCGAACGACGATCTTGAATGCGCCTTCGCCTTCGACTCGGGCCAGATAGTCGACTTTGATCGTCCTATGCGCCATGGCGCTCGCTTTCCTCACGGAACTCGTCGGCATTGGCATTGAAGGTGCGGTAGACGCGCTGCAGGTTGCGATTGTCTACGCCGAGGCGGGCGAACCATCGGCTCAAGGAGGGCGTGTTCGGGGTCTCTTTCGGTCCGTAGCAGCCGTAGCAGCCGCGGTCGTAGGAGGGGCATAAGGCGTAGCACCCGGTGTGGGTCACCGGGCCGAGGCACGGGGTGCCGTGTGCCACCATCACGCACACGTTGCCCTTGCGCTTGCACTCGATGCAGACGCTATGCGGCGGGGTCACCGGGCGGCGCCCGGCAAGGAAGGCCGAAATCACTTCGAGCAGTTGGCGCTTGTCGATCGGACAGCCGCGCAACTCATAATCCACCCGGACGTGATGGGCGATCGCTGTCGAGGTCGCCAACGTGCGGATGTAATCAGGCCGGGCGTAGACGACGGCCGCGTATTCGCGCACATTGGCAAAATTCCGCAGCGCCTGGATTCCGCCCGCAGTCGCGCAGGCGCCGATGGTCGCCAGTGTGCGCGAGCGCTTCCTCACATCTAGTATGCGCTCCGCATCGCGCGCCGTTGTGATCGAGCCATCGACCAGCGAGAGGTCGTAATATCCGCTGACCTCGCTTTGCGTCGCCTCGCGGAAATACGCGATCTCGACGGCGTCCGCGACGGCAAGCAACGCATCCTCGCAATCGAGAAGGGTGAGCTGGCACCCGTCGCAGGAGGCGAACTTCCACACGGCAAGCCGGGGTTTGCGCTTTGCCGAAGCCATGTCAGATTTCCTTCACAGCGAGCAGGCTGCGCACCCGGTCGTAACGGAAAACCGGGCCATCGCGGCAGACGAAGACGGTCCCGAACTGGCAATGGCCGCAAAAGACGACAGCGCATTTCATGTTGCGCTCCATCGACAGATAGATTGCGTCGTCGGCGAGCCCGGCCTCGCCCAGACCCGCAATGGCAAAACGCATCATCACTTCGGGTCCGCAGACCAGCGCAACGGCGTGCAGCGGATCAAAATCAGCGCGCGCAATCAACCTCGTGACCACCCCGACATGGCCGCGCCAGTCGGGAGGTGCATGGTCGACGGTCACCGCGATGTCGATGTCGAGGCGGCGCCGCCACGATTCTATTTCATTTCGAAACAAGATGTCTGCAGGGCCGCGCGCCCCATAGAGCAGCACGATCTTGCCGTAACGCGCCCGTTCAGCGAGCAGCCGGTACAGCGCCGGACGCAGCGGCGCGAGGCCGAGCCCGCCGGCCACGATGACGACGTCGCGACCCGGGGCCTCCACCATTGGCCATCCCATTCCGAATGGGCCGCGCAGACCGAGCAAATCCCCCGGGCCGAGGCGCGTCAGCGCAGAGGAGACTGGCCCCACCGCACGGATGGTGTAAACGAGGCGACCCGGCTCGGCGGGATCGCCGCTCGCGCTGATCGGCGCCTCACCGACGCCGAAAGCCGTCAGCATGCTAAACTGGCCCGGCGCGAAAGCCGGTGCAGGGTCTTCCGGCTCAACGTCGAGGGTAAAGACCTGCGGCCCGTTGCGACGCCGGCGCAGCACGCGCGCGACGCGCGGCACCATCGGGTCGGCGGCAGTTATCGCCGCCGTCATGTTATGCGGGCGTGCCGTAGACATCGAGAATCTGCAATCGGGTCGCCTGCAGGCGCTGGATCAGCACCGGCATGAAGCGCTTCATCATCTCGTAACCGAGGTCGTGATCGGCCTCGCATTTCTCTCGCAGGCATTTCGCATCCATCGCGATCGCACGCGTGAGGCCGATTGCCTTGGCATCGTAGGTCCAGCGATAGGGCGGGATGAGCCAGGACAGGCCGACGATCTCGCCCTCCGCCATGGTCTGAAAGGTGACTGCGCCGCGTCCGGGAACTGCGACTTGGAGAGCGACCCGGCCGTGCCGGAGCAGGTAGAACCAATCGGCTGGCTCGCCCTCGTGGAACAGATACTGACCCGCTTCGAACCGGACGTTCCTTGCGCAGCCGCATACCAGGTCGCAGAACGCATTCTGCATCCCGGCGAAGAACGGATGCTCTTTCACGATGCGTTCGAGGCCTTCCATCGGGACGTCCTCTCTCACGACGGCTCGCTGCCGCGGATGGCGGCCACTTCTTCGGTGATGTCGATGCCGACCGGGCACCAGGTGATACAGCGCCCGCAGCCGACGCAACCCGTGGTGCCGAACTGGTCCCACCAGGTCGCTAGCTTGTGGGTCATCCACTGCCGGTAACGCGAGCGCGCGGTCGCTCGCACGCTGCCGCCGTGGATATATGAGAAGTCCATTGTGAAACAGGAATCCCAGCGCTGCGACCGGGCTGTTCGGCTGCCGTCGAGATCGCTCGACTCCTCGACGGTGGTACAAAAGCAGGTCGGGCAGACCAGCGTGCAGTTCCCGCAGGTAAGGCAGCGTGCGGCGACTTCATCCCACCGCGGATGATCGAGATTGCGCAGCAGGAGATCATGCACATCGTCGGAGTACATCGCACGGCCCATATTCGCCAAGGTATGCGCGACGACCGCCTCCGCCGCGGCCACCTCTTCACTCGCGGCTGACCGGTGCGGCAGCTCGGCGAGCACTGTGCCTCCGCCTTCACTGCCGACACCGACGACAAAGCGGTGTTCGCCGTCGTCGACGAGCTCGGTCAGGACGAGGTCATACCCGCCGGAGGCTTTTGGACCCGTATGCATCGAAGCGCAGAAACACGTACCGCCTGCAACGCCGCAGTTGAGCGCTACAATGAACGCGCCTTGCCGCCGCGACTGGTAGCGGAGATCAGCCTGCGCGCCGCCGATCAGGACCCGGTCCTGGATGGCGATCGCATTGAGATCGCAAGCGCGCACGCCGATGAATGCAAAGCGCTCGCTCGGGCGTGGTTCCGGCGTTATGGCGACGCCGTGCTCGGTGCGCTCCGCGGACCACAGCCGCTGCGTCGCCGGAAGCAGGAACTTCTTCCATGAATGCGGTCCGACCGCATAGCCGAACAGGGCCCCATCATCCCGGCGGTGCAGCCGGTAATGCCCGCCGTCCTGTTCGTCGGTCCACCCCTTCGGCAGGTCGCCGACCGACGCGATGTCGTCAAATATGATCGCCCCATCGCGCAAAATAGGACCGATCACCCGATAGTTGCGCCGCTTCAGCGCTTCGAACAGCGCCTGCAGCCCCTCCGGGGTCACGACGGCATGTTGCGTGCTGTCCGTAGGGCTCATTTGGGCGTCGTCAATTGCTGCCCTCCATGTGACGGTATCACCGCGGCGCGCGCCAACTTCCAATCAGTACCGGCATGTCGCCAGGGATGGGCGTGTGGAACAACATTTCCCTGAAATCCCACTCTTCGAGGTGAAACGTGCAAGCAAGGACGCGCAACTAAACCACTGGCACCAAAGAGCGTCTGTCCGGCATCTCACATTTGACCCGCTCAATCCGCATGCGCGCCGAGCCTGTCGATCACGACGTCATTTCAGCTCACGAGTGCCCGATGTGCCGGACATTATCGTTGATCTGCGTCAACACTAAATGATCTGGCAGCCACATGGTGATGCTCAATCCTGAGCAGCCTTCGATATGCCTTTCGGATTTAGCAGCGGCCGAAAATTCATGTGGCGCGAGCGCAATCGGTGCGTCTGGCTTCTGAAAGTAGGAGGCGCCGTCTTGATCTAGATCATAGGCCCTGCCGCGCAGAACGGCATCTTTGAAACTGCAAAGGACCGGGAGGAATGCATGTACAAGCACATTCTGATCCCCACCGACGGCTCGGAGCTGTCACGGAAAGCGATCGAGCACGGCGTCGCTCTCGCGAAATCCATCAACGCCAAGGTGACCGCCCTGACCGTAACGGTGCCCTTTCATATATTCGCGATCGAGCCCGGTATGGTCACCGATACGCCTGAACGATACGAAGAGCACGCAGCGGATGTTGCCGCCAAAGATCTGAACGTTGCAAAGGAGGCTGCAAAGTCAGCCGGGATCAATTGCGATACGATGCGCGTTGAGCACGAGCAGCCCTACCGGGCCATCGTGGATGCAGCGTCGCAGAAGGTCTGCGATCTGATTGTCATGGCTTCGCATGGCCGGCGAGGAATTTCCGCAATCGTCCTCGGAAGCGAGACCGTCAAAGTGCTCACGCATAGTGCCGTCCCGGTCCTCGTCGTTCGTGCGCGGCAGCCGGCCTCGGCCTCTCAGCACTCCTAGGGGCCAGCTCGAGTACTTCACATCGGACGTGCGCAGTCGCCGCCAATCGTCAACGCCATTCCGCCATCGCGCGAATGCTGCTGCGGTTGAGATGGACGCGGTCGTCAACATACTCGACGTTGGCGAGCGGCAGAAAGTGGTGCAGCCCGTCGGGCGAGTCGTCCTTCGCAAGCTTAATTTCGCCCGCTTCGACGCGATCGATAACGCCGACGTGCAGGCCATCATTGCCCACAACTTCCATGCGCTGTTTGATTTGGTCGGGCGTAACCATGGTGGATCTACCACACTTGCCTTGGCAGAAACTCCCATGGTCCGGCTGAGTTCCGGATGGTCCAAGTAGAGATTTCTCCAGACCCCAAAATGTTGCCTTGCAGAGCTCGCGATCCGCGGCGCCACGACATCCTGGACCGTGACACAGCCGAAAGGCTATTTTTACGCTAACACATCGGGAGGAGAGCGCCATGAACACGCCCGTTACGCCCAACTCGCTCGCCGCCATCAAACTCAACCTGCCAATCCAGCGCGGGGCTTACTATGGCGGCAGGTGGCACGAGCCGAAGAGTGGCCGCTATCTGGAGCAGATCAACCCGGGCACCGGCGACTCGCTGGGTCGAGCGGCGGACTGCAGCGCCGAGGATGTCGATGGCGCAGTCAGCGCCGCCAGGGCAGCGTTCGCGGAATGGCGGCGCGTGCCGCCGCTCGAACGCGCCCGCATGCTCAAGGGAGTAGCGCGGGTGCTGCGCGAGAACGCCGGCGAGCTTGCGATGATCGACTCTGCCGATTGCGGCAATCCCATCTCAGAAATGATCGGCGACGCCAACGTGGCGGCGGCGCAGGTCGAGTTCTTCGCAGGGCTCGTCACCGAGATGAAGGGCCACTCCATTCCGCAGGGGCCGGACCGACTAAATTTCTCCGTGCGCGAGCCGTTGGGAGTTGTCGGCCGCATCGTGCCCTTCAATCACCCCTTCATGTTCATCGCCGGCAAGGCGGCTGCTCCCCTCGCCGCCGGCAACACGGTGGTCATGAAACCCCCGGAACAAGCGCCCTTGTCGTCGCTGCGTCTTGCCGAACTGATCGATGGTCTGCTCCCGCCCGGCGTATTCAACCTGGTGCCGGGCGGCAAGGAGGCGGGCGCCGCGCTGGCCAGTCATCCGGGCGTTGCCAAGATTGCATTGATCGGGAGCGTTCCGACCGGCAAGGCCGTGATGCGCGCGGCCGCCGATACCCTGAAGCGAGTGCTGCTGGAGCTTGGCGGTAAGAACGCGCTGATCGCCTATCCCGACGCCGATCCCGACGCCGTGGCGGGCGGCGTGGTCGGCGGCATGAACTTCACCTGGTGCGGTCAGTCATGCGGCTCGACCAGCCGCGCCTTCATCCACGAAAAAATCTACGACGCGGTGATCGAACGCATCAAGGTTCGCATCAAGCGATGGAAGCCCGGCATCCCGACCGATCCGGCCACCACGATGGGCGCAATCATCTCCAGGACGCAATTCGATCGCGTGATGGGCTATATCGAGTCCGCCAGGTGCGAGGGCGCGCGGCTGATCACCGGGGGCGGTCCGCCCAGCGACCCGGCGCTGGCGAAAGGCCTTTATATCGAGCCGACCGTGTTCGCCGACGTAAAGCCCACCATGAAGATCGCACGCGAGGAAATCTTCGGTCCGGTCGTCGCCGTATTCCGATGGAGCGACGAAGCCGCAATGTTGGACGAGGTCAACGCTGTTGAGTATGGCCTCACTGCCTCGATCTGGACCAATGATCTCAGTACAGCCCACCGCGCCGCGGCCAATGTCGAAGCGGGCTTCATCTGGATCAACGACGTCAGCAAGCATTTCCTCGGCACGCCCTTTGGCGGCTACAAGCAGTCGGGCATTGGTCGCGAAGAATGCTTGGAGGAGCTGCTCTCTTTCACGCAGGAGAAAAACATCAATATCAATCTGGCGGCGCCTGCGAAGGCCTGAAATCAGATTGAAGGCGGCGCCTGGTACGATCAAGAAGGCAAACAAAAGCGTAAAATTTGTCGCGCGTTCCCACCGCGTGGAATCGTCTGCTCGCCGTCATGGCCGCACTTGTGGCGGCCATCCACGTCTTTCTTGCAGCACCTAAGCGAGTAAACTTTGGATGGCCGCGACAAGCCCGGCCATGACCCCGGAGAAATAGCTCAATATGACCGGAGCATGCCCTAAGAAACTGGGAAGCTGGCGTTCTGCGCTCTTGTCTCAAACTCCCTCGGTTCTCAGACTCCGAGTTGTTCCGCACCATCAGGCTCGTGCGTCGTGATGGTCTGGCTCTGCAGATACTCGCGAACACCCTCGATTCCGGATTTGCGGCCAATGCCGCTTTGCTTGACGCCCCCATATGGCGCCAGATGGTTGATGGCGTGAACGCCATGCGCGTTGATCCACACCTGTCCCGCCTCGACCTTGCGGGCGACGCCGATAGCCCGCTCGACATCGCGGCTCCAGACTGAGGCGCCTAAGCCGTAAATAGACCGATTGGCGCGGGCAATCGCATCGTCGAGATCGTCGTAGGTGGCGACCGGTATGGCCGGGCAGAACTGCTCCTCTGTCATCAGAGGCGCATCTTCGGGGATATCCGTGACCACGACGGGACGCATGAAATATCCTCCCGAGAACGTTGCCTCGTTGTCGATGCGACCGAGGCTGGTGACATTTGCGCCGCGGCGGACGGCATCGTCGAGCAATCCGTCGGCCCGCAATTGGGCCTTGCGCGTGTGTAGCGGTCCCATGGTGACGGCCGGCTCCAGCCCGTCGCCCACCACCAGGGACTCCGCGGCGTGACGGAACGACTCCAGAAATTCGTCCCGGCGCCGGGCGGGAACGTATATGCGCTTGATGGCCATGCACACCTGGCCGGTCATTTGAAACGTCGCCCCCAGCATGGACTTCATGGCCGAGGCGCCAAGATCGGCGTCGTCAAGAATGATCGCCGGATCGTTGCCGCCCAATTCAAGGGTCACGCCCTTAATCGTCTGGGCGGCATTCGCCATGATGTGGCGCGCGGAGGGAATGCTGCCCGTGAATCCGATCTTGCCCACATCAGGATGGGTGGTCAGCGCGTCGCCGATCTCCTCCGGCAATCCTGTGACGACGTTGATCGTGCCGGCTGGCAGCGCCTCAGCGAACATCGTAACCGAGCGCATAAGGGCCAGCGGACAGGTCTCCGGCGGCTTGAGGACCACGCAATTACCGGCCAGCAGGGCCGCAACGATCTGCGTGAAGGCCAGCACGACGGGCGAATTCCAGGGCACGATCGACACCACGACGCCGTATGGTTGATTAACGACAAATGTCCGTCCGTGCGGCGCCTTGAGGGCGCGACCAGCGTCCAGCTCCGCCGCGTAGGCAAGCGCCATGCGCTGGCGCTTCGGCACGCTGATGAGTTCGCCCCGCGCTTCCGCCAGCGGCTTGCCGTTTTCGCGCACGAACACTGCTGCGCGGCGCTCGATCTCGGTCTCGATGCGGGCAAGCGCAGCGGCGAGCACTTCGGCACGTTGGACGAAGCTGCGCACCGCCCAGGCCGGCTGAGCGGCCTTTGCGGCCGCGACGGCCTGGTCCACGTGTTCAGGAGCGCCCCGCACGATGGTTCCCACCAGGTCGTCGGGTCTTGCCGGATTGCGGACCTCGATGCGGAGAGGGCCGTCAACGCGCTTGCCCGCAATCAGCATAGGCTCATGGATGGGGGCTTCCACGTTTTCTCTTGTGGACATGGTGTTTCCTCCGGTCGCCGTTTATGAGGCCAGCGCTAAGCCACTATCGAGCCGCGACGGGGTTGAGCGAGTGCTCGGGATTGTGGCGCTCGCTCTTCCGACGCTTTCCAACGAGAACGATGCATTTTTGATGCTCCGTGCACAAGGCTCTCTCACACAAATTGGGACCGTTGCTTTGCCAGGCCCACATCGAGGATCGATGAAAGCAGGGCGGCGCATTTTCGGGCCACCGGCCAAGTGAGGGAGGATCAAAACACCACTCGCTTCATCGCACAGCATCCTCGGCGAGCGTCATGCCGAGAGCCGCGATACGCCGCCGCACACCTGGTTCCGCAAGGGCCGCCAGAAAGGCCTGGACAGCCGGACGGGCACTGCGGCGATCCGGCACCAGAAAATCATAATGCTCGGGGGCTATCGGCAGAAAGGCCAGGCCATAGAGCTCCGCCACGTTGGCTATCGCGATCCCCCAATCGGCGCGGCCTTGTGCGATTGCAGCCGCGACCGCATTGTGGGATTTCGGCTGGTTGGCGTACCCTGGCGGACGATGGCCTTCGAGCAGCCGATCGATTAGGATGCGCGTGCCGGCGCCGGGATTGCGATTGACCATCAGGCAAGACGGATCGTCCAGCGCGGCGCGCAATGCATCCTGCGCGGTCTTGCCGGCAAACCGTGCATCGCCAGCGCGGAATATGAAACCCTGCATCCGCCGCCAGCCCGGATGGAGCGAAATTCCGGGACGGATCAAGTGGCGGTTATATTGGCCGCTCGCCGCATCGAGCAGATGCACCGGCGCGATGTCGCATTCGCCGCGCTCCGCCGCCGCCACGCCGCCCATGCTGCCGATCGCGACCGTGCGAGCCGCAAAGCCCTGTTCGGCGACCCGCCCGATGACAGCGTCGAGCGCCACGCAATGGCTGCCCATGATCACGAGGTCGGGCACATTCGTGGGGCCGCCGATCAATGTCACTTCCCTGGTCTGGCCCGCGTCAAGACCGGCGCTGAGGGCATCGATGGTCACAAAGCCATCGGCATGAGAGAACGACGTTATGGCGCCCGAGCCCTTCCCGATCGGGAACGCCACCGGTCCATGCTCGCCCGGCACCAAGGCCACCAGGACGAACTCCTGCCGGCCCATCTCGGATGGGATTCGAACCGGCACCAGCGCTTTCGTGGATTGTGCCGCCTCAGCCGGCAGTCCCGCGCGAGCGCGGATGATCGGGGCGACAAACGCATGGAAGGTGAAGATCGCCGAGGTCGGGAAGCCGGGCAGCACCGCAATCGGTTTGCCATCACCGACGGCAAGGCACAGTGGCTTGCCGGGCTTGAGCGCGACGCCGTGCACCAGCACGCCCGGCGGCCCGAGCCGGGAAAGAATCCGGTAGGAAAGATCGCCCACGCCCTTTGAGGTGCCGCCCGAAAGCACCACCATGTCGCAGGCGGCCAGCGCCTGACGCACCCCCGCTTCGAGCTTCGCCTCATCGTCTGGAAGCACGCCGTATCGCACCGCCTCGCCGCCGGCCTCCTCGACTGCCGCGCCGAGGATCGCGCTATTGCTGTCGTAGACGCCAGCCGGCGGCAGCGGTGCGCCGGGTCGCACCAGCTCGTCGCCGGTCGAGAGAACGGCCACCTTTGGTCGCCGCACCACCGGAATTTCCGCAATTCCACAGGCGGCCAGGATGCCGATTTCGCGCGAGCTGATCTGTTGACCGCGTCGCAAAACCGTTTCGCCGCGCGCCATGTCGGAGCCCGCGAAGGCCACGAATTGCCCCGCCGTGGCGGCGCGCCGCACGTCGATCGCTGGTCCTTCGGGTGCTTCGACCAGGCCGGTATGCTCGATCATCACGACAGCATCGGCGCCGCGCGGGACCGCCCCGCCGGTCGCGATCGCGCTTGCGGTCCCGCCGTGGACTTCGAGGGCGGGCTGATGGCCTGAGGCGATCACCTCCGCATTGAGCAAAAGCCGTCGTGGCGCGCGCTCACTCGCCCCGATCGTGTCAGCCGCGCGGACCGCAAAGCCGTCGACGCTGGCGCGGTCAAAGGCCGGCACGTCGGTTGCGGCGGCGAGGTCGGAGGCGAGCACGCGTCCGAGCGCTTGCGCAATCGCGACCGTCTCGGCTGCAAGCGGCGATCGATCAATGGCGCTTTCAAAGCGCCGGCGCGCCTCCTCCGGCAAGATGACTTCGAGAAACTGCTCCTGGCGTGCTGCAGACCGCACCGTCGCGAGCAGGTCCGTGTTCTGATGTCGCATCCCGCGATCTGCCGTCATGACAGCACACTCATGGCAACGGATATACGGTGACACAGGCGCCCGGCGGCAGTCCTTCACTTGCGGCCGGGATGACGATCCATCCATCCGCTCGGGCGAGCGTTGCGAGAGGAAGATATTTCGATGCGAGAGGCTCGACGCGATCCTGGGCCTGGCGCACGAGGACAAGCTCGGTCAAGCCGACAGTCGACGTGACTTTCTCAGTCAAGGCGCCTTTGCGCGACGTTAAATGTTCGGCAGCGCCGCGGAGCCTTGCCAGTATCGCCCGCCCGATCAGCAGCCACACGGCGACAGTCGAATCGAGGCGCCCCGGCATCAGCAGGACCGGCCGGGAATTGGCGATGCCAAACGCCGCAGTCTCGCCCGGCGATATGGCGATGCCATGAGCTTCCACAGCGCCGGTTCGCCTCAGCGCATGCACGGTATCATCGCGCGCGCCTGCACCCGTGCCGCCAATCGTCGCCACGCCGTCCACGCCGTCAGCGACAAAAAGCGCCTCCACTTCGCTGCCGGATGTCACGACAACCGGTTCGCCCCCTTCGGCTATGATCGCATAGGTGAGCCAATCCACGATGGCATCGGCAATGTCATTGCGGCCGCGGCCCGCCCAAGCCACCCGGATGCGAGGCTTGCGCACGCACACTTCGGTAATGCCGAGCGCCTGCATGGCGGCAACATCGACGGCGCGCAGCCGGTGGCCGGCCTGCCGTAGCACTTCGCCGGCGGCGGCATCGGCGCCGGGCATCAGCACACCCTCGCCCGGAGCTACCGCCGCGTGGACCTCACCCTTGCCACCGCGCCACGTCACGGCTTCAGCCGGCGCCACGGCGTCGCTGTCGCCACACAGCGCTTCGCCTGCCGCGACCTCGCGCAATTGTGGCAGGACGACGGGCGCATAGGGCCCGTTGTCGGCGGTCAGCTCGGCATGTACAGCCCAACCGTCGATGAGGGCGAGCGGGGTTGCAGGACGCCGGTCCGCGACGACAACGTCCTGCGCCAATGTGGCGCCGAGCGCCGCAGTGGCACGCATTTCGCGCGCCGATGTCGGCGGCGCGCATTCGGCAATCCGCTGCATGAGAGCTTCGAGCGGCGTCAACCGCGCGATCCGCTGGCGATGCTGAAGGGGGGCAATCATAGCGGTTATGTGGCGCGGCCCGGAGGCCCGGGTCAAGCCCAGCAAGGGTTTCGTCGCCCTTTGGCGGGCGTCAGGCTCGTGCTGTCCACGGTGCATGGCCGAGGCCCGTCAAGCTGCCGTCGACCTTCAATTCCTTTGCGGGCTTTTGAGCCACGCAATGATCTGTGGCCATATCCGAGCATAGGCTTGGCGTCCCGTAAGTATGCCGAGGTGCTGCAAACCTACGCCGACCTCGCCCGGATACTCGATGACTCTCGCAGCCCCGGCCGGCATTTTATTGATGAACGGCGCAACCGAGGCCAAAGGCACCACCTCGTCAGCCGTATTGACGATTGCGAGGGTGGAAAGGCGCATGCTGGCAGGTCCCACGGTTCGGGCGAGGACCGACAGGGTTCCCAGATAGAACCGGTTTTCGCGATAAAGCCACCGAACAACCTCGCTCACCAGCTTGCCCGAGAGCGCGACCTCGTCGAGCGTCCAGCGCTGAATGCGCGCGTGCATTTCCATGGCGCTGGGATCAGACAAGCTGAGAGCCGCATCCATCCATCTCGACCACAGGAAAGCGCGAGGCGATGCCGCAGCGCTGACCTGCGACAGGAGCGATCCTGCAACGACATCCCTTTCTGACAAGTCCGTCGGCACCATGGAGACGATAGCATCGCGAAATCCGCTCGATGCCTCCTCGAAGCACAGCGGTGCCCCAAGCAGCACGAGGCCTTTGACCGATTGAGGCTCGAGGGCACAGTATATGGCCGCGAGCGTGCCGCCGAGCGAGTGTCCGATGAGGAAGGGGACAGCCCCCTCGGCATGTTCCGAAGCGGTTGCCACGCATGCGCCGATAGCGTCGCCGGCACAGGCATCAAGGTCGGGTCCATCGCCTTCTGGCGGCATCCATTCCAGCAGATAGACGCGAAAACCATGATCGAGGCAGTAGCGCACAGCGCTGACGGATGGAGTGAGGTCCCAGATGTACGGCCGCTTGATCGGCGCCGGCACCAGGATGAGCGTGGGCGCCGCTTCAGGCCCGCCATATGCGCGCAGGCGCCAATGCAGACCTGAGGAGACCAGCCGGAAGGCGCACTCTCGCGGTCCAAGCCCGAGCGCATCAAGTGCATTCCCCTGCGCCCGGCGCAACCTGTCCATCATGGCAAAGTGCGCCAGGCGCAGTGTGTCGACAAAAGCGGGCATTGGCGTCGTCGGCGCATTCATAAGTTGGCCTCCTCGCGAACCGTCCCGCGCATAACCTTTCACATTGCTGTTCATTGCCATGCCCGCAAGCGTGGCCCTTCAGGGTTTGTCGAAGACCATCACCTTGGATACGAAGGCATTGGCGTCGCGGACATGCGTCATTCCGCAAGCTGTCGCCATCGCACGAAAGTCCTCGCTGAGATAGCTGACGTAGTACGGCTCGTGATAGCTCTGTGGGAACAGCTCCAGCATGCCATCGTAATCCGGCTCATCGCCTCTCTGGAGCGAATCTACGAGAACAAGGCGTCCCCCGCGGGTCAACACGCGGGCAAGCTCGCGAAAGACAACGCGCCGTACCTTGGGCGGCAGCTCGTGGAACATGAAAATGCTCGTCACAGCATCCTGGCTCTGATCCTTGAGGGGAATGCATTCACCATTCGCGATGATGAATTTGATCCAGCACCAGCGCTTCAGATGGCGTCTTGCCTCTGCGATATAAGCCTCGGACATGTCGATGCCGAGGGCAGGTATCCGGGGCCAGGCTTGCTTGAAAAAGTCAAGGAAGCGTCCCGTACCGCAGCCGACATCAAGAAGCCTCAGGCGGCGCGGATCGCGTCCGGCGAAAACCTCATGAATTGGCCGCAACGCCTGTCGCCGAATGGCATTAGCCGTCCCGTTAAGCAGCACTTCGACCTGCGTATCGTACCGCTGCGCCGACTCCTGGGTCATCCAGCCGCCGGACTGGAAATGAAAATTTTGCAGGTAGTAGGCGGGCCGTTTGCCGCGCGTCGTCTCATTCAGCACCTCCTGATGATGGCCGTTCTCACGACGGCGGTGGATATTGGGCAAATCTTCGAAGAACAGGCGCGATCGATGGAGCAACCGGGGCAAGGAACCGTCGTGATCGACGGGCATCGGATAGATGCCATCCTCGACATTGGCGAGATCTTGCCGGAACAGCATGGCCATGTCCGCGTAAAGACGTCGGCGATCCGGCACCGGCGCATCGGTCGACGCCCGAGGGCGCGTGCTGCGGCCCGCGCGGCGGCCGGCCATCTCGGACAGTTGTCGCATGACCATGCCTTGCCCCACGTACCACGCAACCCGTGGTAGTTGACTGGCGCCATAGGCAAGACGCGTGGCAAGACGAGAGATAAAATCGGCCATTGCTGCTGCTCAGCGACGTCCCCCCTGAATATGGGCGGGAAACGGCAATCGGTCCACCGCGTCAAACACGGTTCAAGCGTCGCCCTTAAGGAGGCTCCGATGAAATTGCACTCCCACTCCCTGCTCCCACATGTCGGGTTGTTTCTCTTGGTTGCTGCTGTGAACTGTGCGTCGCCGGCCGGGGCGGCGCAGGTTGCGGCGAGCATCGAATTCGATGCCGTTCCGCGCCCCGCGGGTTTGCCGGAAGAGATGCAGCCCCTCCCGGGCGCTTCGCTGAAGTTCCTTGCGATCAAAGCGATCGATGGATCCAAAATCGATGCTGCCCTGTGGCAGCCGGACAACGTCCCGCCCAGCCGCGCCACCATGATCGTGCAGGTGCACGGCAGCGGCTCCAATCTCGCCGAACTGCCGTTGCGGGCCGTGGCCCGCGGGCTGTCGGCCAAGGGCTACGCGGCGCTGACCATCAGCACGAGGGGGCACGACGAATATTTGAACACGGACAATTTTCTTGACGTGCGCAAAGATATCGAGGCAGCGGTCGCGACCGCCAAGGCGCTCGGCTACACGTCGATCGTGCTGCACGGACATAGCCTCGGCACGATCCAGGTCGAATACTATGCGGCGACCAACTGGGACCCCGCGATCAAGGCCGCAATCCTGACGGGTCCATTCGCGAGGCTGCCGTGGAAGTCGCGCAATATCCTCATTCAGAATGAGGACACTTACGGAAAGCTCGGCGCGGCTGCGCGCAATGCGCTGACGGCCGGTAAAGCCGGCGATGTTCTGCCGATGAGAATGCCTTATCTCGGCGGCCGGCAGACGGCCGTCACGGCCCAGCATTTTCTCACCTATCGTGACGAACAGGCCAGCGCGGCCGATGGCACCTATTGGATTTCGCGCATTCCGCTTCCGATCATCCTGCTGCGCGACGAGGCGGACGGCGTCATACTGCCGTTTGAGCCCCATATGTTGCTGAGCGCCGCGCATGCAGAAGGATCTCTCGTGCAGAGCATCACCTATATGGTGGTCCCCGACCAACATCCGCCCAGCGCGGCCGGGCACGTTTTCACCGACAACACCCAGCCGCTGATCGATGCCGTGGCTGCCTGGCTTGCCGAACAGCATTTGTGATGCGGCGACAAAGACGAAGGCGGCGGCTCGGGAAGCCGCTCAAAGCCATGCTTGCCTCCCGTTGTGGCGACGTTGTACGGGTTCAGATATTTCAGACTCAGCGTGACGCCCCCACCTGCGCTCGCCGCGACACGAATGTTCCATTCGGCTGATGGAAGAGCAATTCATCCGCTTCCCCGTTCGGACCGAGGTGGAACTCCACCCGGAAGCCCTCAAGCTCGTCGATGACGAAGGTTCGGCTCTGGTAGGGACGGAGTTTGTAGGTTGGTTGGTTCCCAACTGTCAGCGTGAGTTGACCATCATTGTCCGGCCCGACAACAACAGTCGTAGCTCCCTGGCTGATGAACCTGCCGGTGCAGTGCTGACGGAAGGCGGGATTCGTGCAATCGCCGCCGGCAGGGCGGGTGCCGGCAAGGCGGGTAAAGACGATGTCTTTGACGAGCGGCTCGAACGGAATCGCCAGACTCGCAATGTTTCCTTCGCGGTCGGCGGAAAATGAGATGCTAAACTGGTTGGGCTGCGACGCGGCCCGAAGGCTCTCGGCGGGCGCCTCTGGCAGCTCGAACGTATCGTAATGTCGATGCGCGAGCGGCTCGGACATACCGCGATACGCCCAGTTCAATTTGCCTTCGGCATGGGTGATGGTGATCCGGCCGTAGCCGGGATGGTCGTAATCGCTGGCATAATCGGCGAGGTCGTGGCTGGGCCGGGTGTTTGGCCGCCGCGTCGCTTTCCGGGCCTGCCGGTCAACGTCAAGCTCCGCCAGGAACTTGCGGCGCTCACGACGCGCTCTCCGCGATAGCTGTGCGAGGCGAAGCCGAGGCCATAATGTGCATCGCTGTACTCGGCGAATTCTGATGCCGCGACATGCACGCGTGGCGTCTGAAGTTGCTGTATCAAGGCCGGTGACAGTAGCCGTTGTCCGGCAAACTCGCCCTTGTCGAGATGAAGGCGAAGCCAGTTGGCGAAGCTCGCAATTGAGGTGTTGACGCCGCCCGCGGCGGTCACGCGGATCGGCCAGCGTTTCGCGCGCCGGCGGGTGTCCCCGTCCATCGCGTAGGGCACGGCGGCATCGGCGGCCGCGGCGAGATCGTCCACCGTGAATGTTACATTCATGTGCAGCTTGTCGGTCAGTCGCGCGCGGGTAAATTCCGTTCAACTCTGACCGCTGACGCGTTCGGCCACGATGCTTGCGACGAAATAACCGAAATTCGGTAACTGCCCAGGTGGGATAGCCATCCTTTCGATGTTCTGCCGGTAAGATTTTTCTAGACAGCGGAATCGCGTTTCGATTCAAGGATTCATGAATGGCGATTCGCAATCTGAGCCGACGCGGGAAGA
>Ga0209060_10000544_pt1 | contig 65305 bp, 50 predicted proteins | sample Coa_R1_8_FD_187155 | JGI IMG/M metagenome (GOLD analysis project Ga0209060, IMG submission 187155) | Surface soil microbial communities from Centralia Pennsylvania, which are recovering from an underground coalmine fire - Coalmine... | ecosystem: Environmental > Terrestrial > Soil >... | reverse complement strand
TTGCCGGTCGGCCTCGAACTCGACGCGCCTCAGGGCCAGGACAGAAAACTCCTCAGCTTGGGCCTCGCGGTTGAGGCGTTGTTCGAGAAGCTTCGTCCGCCCCTCGGCTAAGCCGAAAAGCCCAGGTCGATAACAATTTCCAGACGGTGAAAGCTGCGGCCGGAATTTTTATGAAACTGAGGAGGACGTTTTGAAATCACGAACCACACTCCGCCGTTTTTCAATATCTCTGGCTGTGTTTGTTTCTTTGCCGCTCACAAGCATTGCGCAAACTCCGCCGCCATCGGCAGCTACTGAATACCACTCTGATCCGGACAAAGAGATTGCCTTTCAATGGTTGGACGCCAACTACGAAGCGATTCGAAAAGTCAGCTTGAACATCTGGAATTCTCCAGAGATCGCACTGCACGAATACAAATCCAGCCGCGAGCTGATGGCCTATCTCGAGACCAACGGCTTCCGGGTAGAAAAGGGAGTCGCCGGCATGCCCACGGCCTTCGTCGCCACTTACGGCAGCGGAAAGCCAGTGATTGCCATGTATGGCGAATACGATGCCCTGGCCGGCCTCTCGCAAAAGCCGGACATCGCCGCTGCTCCAATAAAGGAAGGCGCGCCGGGCCACGGCTGCGGACACAACTTGATCGGCGCGGGCTCCGCTGGAGCCGCAGTGGCCGTCTCCCAACTGATGGCGGCAGGAAAAATCAAAGGCACCCTTCGCTTTTATGGAACGCCTGCCGAAGAATCCATCGGCGGAAAAGCGTTCATGCTCGAAGCGGGACTCTTTAACGATGTGGATGTCCTTCTCGGCTGGCATCCGCAGGATTCAACGCGTGCGAGTTTCCAATTCAGCAAAGCCGTGGCCTCAGTACGTTTCAAGTTCAAAGGAGTGGCCGCGCACGCTTCGAGCTCCCCGCAACTCGGTCGCAGCGCCCTCAAGGGCGTTGAACTCTTGGACGTCGGCGTAAATTTCGCCCGCGAGCATTGGAAGGAAGACGCGCGCATCCACTCCGTGATCACCAACGGCGGCGGGCAGCCCAACGTCGTGCCCGCTCAAGCCGAGTCGTGGTACTACATTCGCGCCAACAAGCATGAAGACGTAGCCGATATGTTGGAATGGATTTCTGAAATTGCGCGTGGCGCCGCCATGATGACGCGAACCCAAGTCGACATCGTAGTGGACGAAGATACGTATGAATTGCTTCCCAACCGGCCCATCGCCGAAGTCATGGACCGCAACCTGCGCTTGGTAGGCCCGCCAAAATTCTCCGACGAGGAAAAAGCGGCGGCAAAAAAAATGCAGAAACCTCTGGAGAAAAATATAGATCTCCCACTCGCGGAGACAATCGAGCCACTTCCTCAATCGCCGGGCCAGGGATCCTTCTCAACCGATATGGGCAACGTCAGTTGGAATGTGCCAAGCCAGATCTTCGAAGTCGCCACTTTCCCCTATCGCGTTCCGATTCACAGCTGGCAGGTAACCGCCTGTTCGGCAATGTCCATCGGCCAAAAAGGCATGCTCGTCGCCGCAAAAACGCTCGCCGCCACCGCGATCGACATGTTCAAAAACCCCGCGTTCGTCGAAGCCGCAAAAAATGACTTACTAGAGCGCAAGAAAAACCACCCCTTCCACCTGCTGACGCCGCCGAATCGCAAACCTCCCGCTTTTCCAGAATCGCAATAAAAGAGGTTCGAAGCTCGCAGTCCGCTCTGGGCTGGTGCGCGGATAAATCCCGAATAGTCCACTACTCGAAAGTCATCCTCGGACTCGATTTGCCGGGCGACAACTCCAGATAAGTCCCCTTACCGGACAACTGGTATCGACTTCCATTCAAACCTTTCGCGCCACAAAAACACTATGCCGAGGCCCACCCTTCATCAGCCTCCCGCGAGCGCTCCTCATCTGCGCGTCAAATCCACTCGCGCGCAATCGCTGCACAAATTTTTGATCCTCTTTCACCGCCCAAATCGCCAGCACTCCATCCTTCTTTAAACTCGCATGCGCAACGGCGATTCCGCGGTCGTCGTAAAGTCCTGCATTGTTCAAGTCGGTCAACGCTGCTGGTCCATTGTCCACATCCAGCAGCACCGCATCGAACTGCCCTTCGCGCGAACCGATTGTCGTCGCGACATTTCCAATCTCCACCCGCACCCGCCTATCCTTCAGAGGTTCCTTCGCCAGTGGCCCCAGCGGCCCGCGATTCCACTCCACCACCGCGGGCACCAGCTCCGCCACAACAACGGTCGCATTTGCGGGAAGCAGATCGAGCGTCGCACGCAACGTAAACCCCATCCCCAATCCGCCAATCAGAACGCTCGGCCGCTCCGCCGTCCGCGCACGCTCGCAGCCAAACGTCGCCAGCGCTTCCTCCGAGCCATGCATCCGGCTCGTCATCAGCACCGACCCATCAATCAGAATCAGATACTCGTCCCCGCGGCGAACCAGTTTCATCGCAGAACCGTCCGCCGAAACGGTTTCACTCAACAACTCAAATGGTTTCACGGGTCCGATGCTACAGCACCCCAATACCGAAGTAAAAATTCGGATTGCCCAAGCCGCTATGACTACACGTTCTGATATTCCTTCGACAGAGCGATTGAGAACAATCTAGCAATAGGCCTGAGCACCGCGTCGGTTCGCAGTCAATCCAGTTGTTGGCCGTTCATCCGAAACCGCTCTCAGATTGTCTGGAGATAGACGGGGGCGAAGACCCTTTCAACAAATTGTTCGAGCGTCGTAGGCGTGGTGTTCCTCGCCGAGCGCTCCTCTTGGGGCACGATGAGGCCCTCATTCGCACCATTGCACATTTCACAAATCAATTCCGCGGTCTTCTTCGGCAAACCCATCTGCAGAATGGACGCCTCAAGGGCAATGCTTGGAACGTAGACGTACGCAAGATCGGGTTTGCCAATTGCCTTGCCAACAATGGAGGCCGCCTCCTCCATGGAAATGTCGCGCTGTCCGTGTAGTTCCTGGATCGAGCTTCCGGAAAAATCGCGGCTGGCTAGCCGGGACGCAGCATATTCGCCGATGTCTTTCGTGGCAATCCACGGCATTGGCGCGTCGGGTCGCAGACCGCCAGGAAGTACTCCCATGGAGCGTAGAGGCTCGATACTCATCAAAAGATTTTCCATAAAGTATGCCGCGCGCAGGTGGAGCACGTTAAGTCCGAGGACGCGGTTCAGGTTTTGTTCCTGATTGTGCAGCCCGACGATCGGGCCGGTGCCTTTCCAATGCTGAGCGCCAATACTGCTTAGATTCACGACGAACCGTACCTGGGCTTGGCCGATCGCGGCAGCGTACGAACCGGAAACACGATCTTGGTGCGCCCGCAAATCTTCCTGTGAGAGGTCCTCGGGCAGAACTAGGTAGACGGAGGAAGCGCCGCTGAAAGCTTCTGTCATCGAAGCGACTTCTTCGACTTTACCGACGAAGGGTTCCGCGCCGAGCTCCATCAATGCTGCCAGCCTCTTCGCGTCTCTCCCGACCACGCGAACCTTTTCACCTTTGGCGAGCAACGCTTCCGTAGTCGCTCTTCCCGTGCGGCCAGTTGCACCTGTTACGACGATCATTTGGCGCTCCTATCAGGAATGGCGCTCTCGGCGAACCAGTTTCATGCCAGACTCGCATGGAGAAACTGCCACATCCAAGAACTCGAATGGTTTCACGCCCGCGATGGTACAGCACACCTGAACCGAAGTAAAAATCGCCATCCGAATCTAACCACTCGCTGATATATGGACAGATTCTCGCCTCCCCAAAAGTACAGCCGTCCGTTTTCTATCCCATCGTTCACTTGTCGTGCGCTCTACAACTCACTACGATCAAAACTGATTGCTCGCTTCATCCGCAATCCGGCCGGTGAAAAACCGCACCGTTGCTCTTTGAAAACTGAATTTTCCTCGCCTATCGGGGAATCAAGATCAAACGCTTTGCACCGCGGCGTATTCATGTCGAATCAGCGCGTCCCAGTACTAGGGGGGGTGGGTCCGCCTTAAGTTCATTAGAATGAATACTTACGAAAAATAGGGGGAGGGGGCCCCCCAGACCGTCGGCCAGCCTAAGCGATTTGCGTCCAGAACGTCACTTCCCGCGACGCCAGCAGCGCATCCTTCCGAGCGTTCCAACGCAGGAAGTGATCCGTCTTCGTATGCGCCGTGTGGTCCTCCCGCGACTCCCACACCTCATGCAGCAGGTACGCGCCGGTGCCTTCTGCCGCTCGGTGCAAGTCGTACTGCAGGCACCCATCTTCTTTCCTCGTCGGTGCCACCAGAGCCCGCAGCTCCGCTTCCAAAAACGGCTCGTGTCCCGCGCGTGCGCGCAGCAACACGACCAGCGTCACTCCGCTCTTCGGAAGTTTCGTGTGGTTCGCGGCGCTCGCTCGCTTCGAGCCTCTACTCTTCCGCGCCGCCTTCTTTGCCTTCTTCTTGCCCATGGCGGCGGGGATTGTACCCCAACCGCCCCATTTCGCAAGCAATATGGAGTGCGGCTTGCCCTGAGCAAGGCCGAAGGGCAGCCCAGCTGCCGCTTCCTCGTGGCCCTCAAGCTAAAACTTCAGAGCCTCCCTGTCACAAGGACGTTCTGCCTTTTCCCAGTTTTTCTCTGTGTTCTCTGTGCCTCTGTGGCAAATCCTGTTTTTCTCTTCAGTTCGCCGCGTCTTTCCGGCCCGCATTCAAGTTGTCGAAATTCATCACCGCATTCAGCACCAGAGAATACGTCCCGCGCGTCTCCCCGCGATACACCGGGTTGATCGAAAAAAGCACCACGTGTCCTTGTCCCACCGGCACATCCAGCACCGCGGGATGTTGCGCGATGTCGCCGCCGTTTTCCACGAGTCCGGAAATCAGCAAATCCTTCGCGTTCGCGTATCGCAGTACGACCCGCGCCCGATTCGCCGCCGGAATCACACGCGCATTGTTGTGCTTCTGCTCGTCCGTCACCGGGGGAAACTCCCACACTTCCGATTCTTGTTCTTCCGGTGCTTCTGCTCCCACGCGGCCCACGGTAAAGTCCGGTTCATCCTTCGTGCCGCGCCCCGTCGGACGTTCGCGCATATCCGGACCAAGATGCCGCCGTCGCCGTCCCCCCGCCACGCTGCTCAGCGAAAAAATCACGCCGTCGTCGCAATACGCGGAAAACTTTTCGTCGTATCCGTACGCGATCGGACTCGCGGCATCCACAAGTTGCGTTCCCACCACAGCGCCGACAATTTTCATCTTCTCGCTGCGCGCGGCATTCACTCCCGCACCCATGCCAATCGAAATCGCAAACTGTGCCGTATCGTCCGCGGTCAAAAGCACGCCGCCTTTTTCCACAAAGCTTTGCAGTTTTGCCACTCCGTCGTATCCAAGCCCCGGCCGGATGTCATCCGTCGCATCATTTTTTCCAACCAGATTCGGCGTCAGTTCCGTTTTTTGCCAGGGCAACGGATTTCCCCACGACGTCGGCAATCCCTGGATAATTGCCGTCGCCGATGCGTTGATTCCCACCGGCGGAAATAGAATCACGTCGTATTTCGCGCGCAAATCGGGAATCTTCGCAATCGCTTGCGTGCTCATGTATTCGTACGGAATTTGCATCGAATCGAGCGCAAGCCGCCACCAGCCTTCCATCTGTGTGCTCAGCCAGGTATGCACGTACGCAATCCGCGCCGCCCGCACCGGATGCGTTTTCACACTCGGCGCTGCTCCCAGCGCCATGACTTGCAGCCCCAGTTCTTTTGCGGCGCTTTCGACATCGGCACGCTTCGCATCGCGAATCAAAAATGTTCCGCGCGTAAACTTCGTTCCGCCTGACTCGAAACTTTCTTCCGCGGCATCGATTGCCGCGTCTTTCAATTTGTATCGCAGCGTCGCCAGTGCGGGCTCCGCATGGTTGTTGATCGCAAACACCCCGCCTTCGCCTTTCACGCCGCCAACTGCGCGCACATCGGAAACTTTTTCCATCGGCGCATCGAGCACTTTCGCGTCCGTCACGCGAACCACTTGCACGCCGAACAATTCGCCAAACGTCCAGCCCGTATCGTCGTACGGCGTTTTCTGCGGATCTTCCGGGCTCCAGTACTGGTGGTCCAAGAGCGCATCCGCGATCCGCGAATATGGCTGGTCCATGCGCACAACAAAGCTGCCCGCCGGAAAAGTTTTTGTCGGAGCCACCGCCGGCTTCACATCTTTCGCGTCTTTCGATTCGCCGGCTTTTTCTGCCTCTTTTTTCCTTTCTTTTTTCACCGGAAGCGTAATCGTGATCGCCGATTTCGCCCGCGAGATTTCCACTTTTTGTTTCTGCAAAACTTGCAGCAATTCCGCCTGCAACGTTCCGCGCGGTTCGTCCCCCGGCAAAACGTACGCCGCCGGTCCTTCCGCTCCCGGTTTTGTAACGGAACGTTTTGCCTTTAGATAAAAATTCTTGAGGAAGAGGCGCTTATTTTCGTTGAAGTAATGAAGAGAAACGAGCAACCCGGTTTCTTCATAGTTGTTGTTGTCGCGTTGGGACCACAGCGTTTTCGGCAGCGGCGGATTCTGCTTGAACCACGTGCGCGCGTACTCTTCCGGCTCGAGCGTCCGTTCCCGCGTGTCCGCGTTTCCGTTGCCGAACGTCTCGTACAAACGGCTGATGCCGTTGTGCATCGCGGCGATAAACATCAAATATCCCGGCGACCACGTATCGAAATCCCCGTGCGTAAATACGCCCGGCATTCCGAACTTCGTCATGTCCGCCACGTTCCTCGACGCGATCATGTTCCATTCGTCGGCGAGAATGGGATCGATCCACGCGTTGTACGGTCCATCGCCAACGGTGTTGTCATAAAGATAGGGGACCGATTCGTGCAGATCGTGCAGCACCTGCGCTTTCTGATCGACGTAGGTATTCAGCACGTTCTCGGTGAGCTTCAGCGTCACGCCCATGGCGTCACGATTGTTGTCGTGTGCAACGTACTTGCCCCAATAAATCAGCGGCGGATAAAAATCTTTCGGATGCGCGAGATGCCATTTGTAAACGTCGACGACGCGGTCGCGGCCGTCGACTTCGACGACCGGCGTGATGAGCGTAATTACGCCATCGCGAATTTCCTTGATATACGGGCTCTCATCCACCGCGAGGCGATACGCCAATTCCATCAAAGCGGTCGGCGCGCCTGTTTCGGGCGAGTGAATCGTTCCCGTCACGTAATAAACGGGCGTGCTCTGCGCGACGAGTTTGTCCGCTTCGGCGTCGTTCAACTGAATTGTGCGCGGGTCAGAAAGTTTCGCGAGCCTGGCGCGGTTTTCATCGAGTTTTTTCAGATTTTCTTCGGACGAAACGGCAACCGCGATCATTTCGCGGCCTTCTTCCGTGGTTCCGATCGAAAAAACTTTCACGCGCGGGCTGGCTTTTTCGAGCAGGCGCATGTATTTATAAACTTCCTCCGCGTAGGGAAGAATTCCCGGCGCGCCGGCGACATCGCCGAGCACAACCTCCGGCGTTGGAACATTTTTCGAGGCGGGCAAATAATCCACGAGCGGCGAAGAGAAGTATGGCGCCGTCGTGTACTTCTTCATCTTCGCCGTGTACGCCTCATCGACGGGTTGTTTTGGATCGCGCCCCGGCACGGTTTCACCGTCCGCCCAAGCCAACGGCGTCGCAATCGCAAACAGCGCAAAAAACGAAATTGCTTTCCAGAAATGATTCCGGTTCATGAGGTTCTCCCAGGGACCGCGCACACAAAGGCGGGATTGTAACGCAGAAAGACGAGAACTGCGCTCGGCAAAATCAACCAGCGATTTTGTGAAAGAGTTATTCGGCAGCGATGAATTTGAGGCAGACGGGAGAAGGTACGGCGACGTTTTCTCCAGTTGGAGTGAGCTGGCCGGTATTCGCGTCGACGTGGAAGGTGACAATTGTGTCGCTGAATTGATTCTCGACAAAAAGGAAATTGCCGGAGGGGTCGAACGTGAAGTGACGCGGCTCTTTTCCGCCGGTCGGCACGCCACCCATCGGGGTAAGCGTCCCTTTTTTCACGTCGACGCCGACGATGGCGATGCTGTCCATGCCGCGATTGGAGACGTACAAAAACCGTCCGCTGGGATGGATCGCAACCTCGGCGACATCATTGCGGCCGGAAAAATCCGGCGACAACGTGGAGACGCTGTTGACTTGTTTCAGGTCGCCCTTCTTCGGATCGAACGAAAAGCTGGTTGCGGTCGAATTGAGCTCGCTGACGACAAAGAGAAATTTCCCGTTCGGAGAGAAAATGGCGTGGCGCGGGCCGGACCCGGCTTTCAGACTTGCCGCGGGAGGAATATGCGGGCCGAGGGTGCCTTTGGCTGCGTCAAACTGAAAAATCAAAATCTGATCGAGGCCCAAATCGGCGGCGAGGGCGTAGCGATTGTCGGCGCTGGTCTCGATCCAATGTGCGTGCGGGCCTTCCTGGCGGTCTTTCACGGGGCCAAGTTTGCCGCTGTCCTGATTCAGCGCGGTCTTTTCGCCAATTTTTCCATCGGCCAAAATCGGAAACACGGCCAGCGTTCCAGAAGTGTAATTGGCAACGAGCAAATATTTGCCGCTCTGATCGAGCGCGATGTAGCAAGGATCTTCGCCGAGCGCCGGCACTTGATTGAGTTGGACCAACTTGCCGGTTTTCGCGTCGAGCGAAAAAGAAGTGACGAAACTGGCTTTGCCGCCTTCATTGACGGCGTAGAGAAATTTTCCACTGGGATGAATCGCGACAAAAGAAGGATCCGGCGTTTCTGCGGCGACACCCATGGGAGTGAGTTTTCCGCTCTTCGCGTCGTAGCGAAATTCGTAAATACCTTTGCTTTGGGTTTTTGACGTGTAGGTTCCGGCAAACGCGAAGAAATCTTTTTTCGGCGGTGTGGGTGTCTTGTCCTTTTTGTCCGCAAAAAGGACGGGGGCAAACAGCAGAAGTATGAGCAACAGGCGGCGCGAAGTTTTCATGGCCCGTGGATTTTAACATCTAGAAATATAAATTCCGAACAAAACAGAATTAGACAAGCTTTCGCTGAGTGGTGCTGCAGACTAGTCTAAGTGACAGGCTTCGTCGGAACGTTTTAAGTCCACTTCGATATTTAGTTGTTCTTTCAGTACGCCCACGGCGGCCTCTCGAACCTCTTTGACGTATTCTCTTGGAGCGTAGACGTAACTGCGCCATTTGTTGTGCGCATATGCTTGAGTCCATTCCTCTACTGGGAAGAATTTCTCAATCGTCTGAATTTCCGAGTTCGGCGATGACTGCACGCTCGCACGATCCGTTTTGATATGGGGTTGTTTTGGTACACTAATAAGTACTTCTCCACGGTGACAACTCTTTTTGATGTGGTCGGGTAGTGACTCATAGATCGCTTTTTCCGCCCTATCAAGGTCCGCACGATTATCGGCCAAATCGAGCAGCTGTTTCCTTCCGTAAGATTTCCAGCTTTTTTCGGTAACGGTGCCCCTAGAAATCTCGATGGAACGGGAAAACAAGTCACGCCGACGGAATCTGGAAATCATCCTTCCCACAAAGTCATCCCCAAAAGGCTGAAACTGATTAAAGAACTCGTCATCCGTCAAGTACAGATATTCCACTGGATCAGCAAATGAAATGTCAGCCCCGTCGAACTTCACAGAGCAACTCTCAGGATTGCTTGCAATGTGTTGAATGAGCGATCTGAGCATGCTGTCGAGACATTTGACTTTTTGGTGATGATAAACGGAGCCCGTTAGCATCATTTTGCTGAAGAGTATCTGCTCCAGCGGCACGTAGCTTCGTAGAACCAATACTTGGTGTTTATTTTCAGTCGCTGTCGAAATCATGCTGTAGAACCGGGCGAGATCTACTGTGAGCGCGAGTCCACAGTAATAGCTGTCGCGTGCGATGTAATCCAGTTTGTCCGCGTCGTATGGACTGCTAATGATTTGTGCCAAAAAATGAAGATTAGGGTCTTTGTGTCGTCCCAAAACCAATTCGCCGACGAGCCCTAGGTCGACCTTTGCGCCGCAGGATTTAACTACGAATTCCTCGAACCATCCTCGAAAGGTATTCGACGTGATCATCAGGTACGAGAGGATTTCGCCAGGCGCGTTCTTGGTATATGTAGGGCTATTCCGAAATTCTTGCAAGTCACCAAGAAGCTCATAGATTTGCTCGGATGCGTGAGAGCAGAGGCCGTGTCCCACGTCGTGTAGCAACGCTGCCATTCTCAAGTGGGCGAGGTCACCGCATGTTCTATCGAAGTTGGCGACCGTCTTGCCAGATTCGACCTGCACGCGGTCCTGTATAGCTCGAAGACATCGCTCTGCGATTGTCGTCACGCCGAGTGAATGCTCAAATCTGGAGTGGGTCGCCGAGGGATAGACCTGGTAGACGAGCCCCGTTTGCTTGATTCGCTTTAGGCGTTGAAGTAAAGGAGAATCGATCACAGCAACTTCGTGTTTTGAGAAAAACTGGTTACCTAGCAGGGAGTCGTTGATTATCTTTGGCCCACGCCACTGAGCTGGTTGGTAGCCCCTGAAAATCCATTTGACAAAGCGCTCTACACGCTCTTCCAAGGGGAGACTGGCGCTGCGGCTGCGGCCGGTGCTCATGCACCCGCTATATTACACTGTATGTACTAGTTCTAATAATCCGTGTGCAATTTCCCTTAGCTCATTTTTTTGATCTTCAGTAAATCGCTTTGACAGCACAACTTGATAGTAGTCCGCCGTAGCCGGCGTCGTGAAGATAAATTCATAGTCTGGGTTTTGCCTGCCTATTAGGCCAGCTAACTGCAATTTGGAAACTGAGTCGCTCAGTATCGGGCTGTACGGCCGGGGGCCGGAGTTTGAAAATACAAATGTGTTTAGAAGCGCGCTTCTATATTTCTGGCCAAGTTTATAGAAGACGTTCTGGAGGTCCTCGTCGTGCCCACGGAACACAAGGGCACTGTTTCCACCTTTTTCCTGCCTGGCAAGTTCCAGTAGTGCACTCAAAATGTCGTCGGGCATCGGGTACGTCATCGCGGTTGTTGCCATTGGCGATACTCCGGGAGTAGAGGGGTTGCGACGGGGTGCGAAGTATACACCTCCGCCTTCAACAAATCACTAGCGACACATATCCACAATCTCTTGTGGATGCACGCTCTCCTTCCCTCGCATATCGTATGGTAATTGACGGTTAGCCGTCAAGTTATAATTGCATATTTATTGGATTTCAGCAGCTTTCTTATGCCTAGCGCCTCGGTATTTAGCGGTGAGACTTTCGAGCCATTGACCTTCGCAGCGGCTACCTTTGACGGTGATCGTGTCCCTTTGCCCGCTCGCCTAGCTGGATCGTTGCATCTTGAGGGGAACAATTCAATCAAGTGCCTTCTATTGGTGATGAGTGCGGGCCGATATCGCGTGCTGTTGTTGCCGGCCAAAGGGCCGGGTGGGGATACTGGTCAGCACAGGCTGTTGAAGCGCTTCGACGAGCTTGGGGCTGGCGACGATGTCTACGAGGCTTCCGATAACGTCCAAGCTGCGCTCCGAGCCAGACTTATACCTACTCTCATTTCTCCCATGGGGGCAGGGTGGCGAATAACTATTCCTAAGGAAGCTAGATTGCTTGTCCCAACTGATGGCGAGAGTTCATTCGTTTTTGTTCTGCTTGTCGCAGGCTTTGTAGAGCTATGGTTTCCTGAAACGTTGAGACGAGCTATCTCTGTGCCGATAACCAAGAGCCTTCGCTGACGGTTAACAGCGGAAAGGCTACTTCTTTTCTTCTTCGTCTTCTTCCTGGAGGACGGCGGCGGCGGCGATGGAGTCGTCGCCATCGAGTTTGAGCAGGCGAACGCCCTGCGTGGAGCGGCCCGCTTCGCGAATTTCGTTGGCATGGACGCGGATGACTTTGCCGTGTTCGGTGATGATCATGACGTCGGATTCTTCGGTGACCTGAAGAGTGGCGACGACGGAACCGTTGCGGTCGGTGGTCTTCATGTTGACGACGCCTTTGCCGCCGCGCGAAGTGATGCGGTATTCGGCGAGAGCGGTGCGCTTGCCGTAACCCTTTTCGGCGACGGTGAGCATCAGCGTGGTAAGCGAATCCTTGATGTCCTCGTTTTCGAGTTCTTCGAGATTCTGCGTGGTCTTCTTGCGTTCCTTGGCGATGATTTCGAAGTCCGGCTGGACGGCGTCCATGCTGACGACGTAATCGTCCTTGTCGAGGTCCATGCCGTTGACGCCACCGGCGTTGCGGCCCATGGCGCGGACTTCGGTTTCGCGGAAGAGAATGGCCTGGCCTTCGTGGCTGGCGAGGAAGATCATCTGCTTGCCGTCGGTGAGTTTTGCGCCGATGAGTTCATCTTTCGCTTCGAGGTTGATGGCGATAATGCCGGTCGAGCGAGGATTCGAAAATTCCGCGAGCGTGGATTTCTTCACGGTGCCGTTCTTGGTGGCCATGAAGACGAATGTGTCGGCGGCTTCGAGATTGGTGGCGGCGACAAGAGCGGTAAGCTTTTCGTCTTCCTGGAATTTCACGAGGCTACTGATGGCTTTTCCGCGCGTCGCTGCAGCGGCTTCGGGCAATTCATACACTTTTTGCCAGTAGACACGGCCCTTCGACGTAAAGAGCAAGATGTAACTGTGCGCGGACGCGACGAAGAGGTGCTCGACGAAGTCTTCTTCCTTTGTCTTGGCGCCGATGCGGCCTTTGCCGCCACGCGATTGATGGCGGTAGGTATCCGCCGGCGTGCGCTTGATGTAGCCGGCGTGACTCACGGTGATGAGCTGGTCGGTGTCGGCGATCAGGTCTTCGAGCTTGATTTCGTCGACCTTGTCGACGATTTGCGTGCGGCGATCGTCGCCGTAAGCTTTGTGAACTTCCTTTAGCTCGGCAGTGATGACGGCTTTCAATTTGCGTTCGCTGGCGAGAATTTCCCTGAGTTCGGCGATCAAATCGCGGATGGACTTCAACTCGTTGACAATTTCGTCGATGGAAAGCTGCGTGAGGCGGTGCAGTTGCAGTTCGAGGATGGCGTCGATCTGCTTGTAGCTGAGATTAAGAGAGCCAGCGCGGCCGGCGGCTTCAATTTCCGCTGCGCCGATGAAGCGATATTTGCGGCCATCGAGTTTTACGCCTTCGAGTTTTTTCGATTTGCCGTTTTCGACGATGGTGACGTCCTGCTCGCTGAAATACTTGAACAGGTTTTCTTTGGCTTCGGCGCGGCTGGAAGATCCGCGGATAATGCGAATGACGTTGTCGAGATGGTCGAGCGCGATCTGGTAGCCGACCAAAATGTGTTCGCGCTCTTCCGCCTTGCGCAATTCGAAGATCGTGCGGCGGCGCACGACTTCCATGCGGTGTTCGATAAAAAGCTTGATGAGAGGAATGAGGCCGAGTTCGCGCGGCTGGCCTCCGACGATGGAGAGCAGGATGACGTGGAACGATTCCTGCATCTGCGTCTGCTTGAAAAGGTTGTTGAGAATGAGTTGCGATTCTTCGCCACGCTTGAGCTCGATGACGACGCGCATGCCTTCGCGGGAGGATTCATCGCGCACGTCGGAGATGCCTTCTATTTTTTTGTTCTGCACGAGGTCGGCGATGCGCTCGATGAGCTTTGCTTTGTTTACCTGATATGGAATTTCGGTGATGACGATATTTTCGCGGTCCTTGGAGGCTTCTTCGATCGCGGCTTTCGCGCGCATGGTGAAGCTGCCGCGGCCGGTCTTGTACGCCGCTTCGATGCCTTCGCGGCCGGCGATATAGGCGCCGGTCGGAAAATCCGGTCCGGGCACGAGCTTCATGACTTCTTTGAGCGTTGCGTCGGGCTTTTCGATGAGGAGAATCGCGGCGTCCACGATTTCGCGGAGGTTGTGCGGCGGAATGTTGGTGGCCATGCCGACGGCGATGCCGCTGGCGCCATTGACGAGAAGATTTGGAATTCGCGACGGGAGGACGACGGGCTCTTCGCGCGTCTGATCGAAGTTCGGAATGAAGTCGACGGTTTCTTTTTCGAGGTCGGCGAGAATGTCTTCGGAAATTTTCGCAAGGCGCGCTTCCGTATACCGCATGGCCGCGGGAGGATCGCCGTCAACCGAGCCAAAATTACCCTGACCGTCCACCAGCATGTAACGGAGGTTGAAGTCCTGCGCGAGGCGAACCATTGCGGGATAGATGACCGCTTCACCGTGCGGGTGATAGTTGCCGGAAGTGTCGCCGCAGATTTTGGCGCATTTGCGGTAGCCACGATTGGAGGCGAGGCCGAGGTCGTTCATGGCGACGAGGATGCGGCGCTGGACCGGTTTGAGGCCGTCGCGCACGTCGGGAAGCGCGCGCGCGATGATGACGCTCATGGAGTAGTCGAGGTACGACTTCCTCATCTCCGCTTCAATATCGATCGGAAGGACTATTGATTGTTTTATCTCGTCCGCCATTTTTCCTCGTCTTCGTAACGAAAAACTTTGCTGCTACTTGTTACCGCGTTCCAGCACGTAGGCTTTCACCGTGTCGAACGCGTCGGCCGCGTTGGTGAAGCGGCGCGGCGCAAACTCGGCTTCAAGCTGCTTCAAGAACGCGTCACGGTCGGCTTCACTTGCAAATTCGACTGCCACGCCGTTGACCGCGTCTGGTGCGTTTGTTGCGGCTGCGCGAAACTCGGAGCAACTTAACCCGCGCAATCCCGGCAATGTCGTCCATCCGAGTTGATAAAACATCGGCGAATTAAATATCCAAGTTCACGACTTCAAGAGCATTTTCCTCAATGAACTTGCGGCGCGCTTCGACGTTTTCGCCCATGAGAGTCGTGAAAATATCTTCGGCGGCGACGGCGTCTTCGAGTTTGACCTGGAGGAGCGTGCGCGTGTCCGCGTTCATGGTGGTGTCCCAAAGCTGTTCGGCGTTCATTTCGCCGAGGCCCTTGAATCGGGTGATGGTGAAATCTTTTTTGGCGTCTTCGACAACGTAATTCAAGACGTCGACGACTTTTTCCTTGTTCACCTTGGTGCCATTGGTGGAGATGGTGAAGGGCGGATGATTGAACTCTTCGATCTGCTTGGTGAGGGCGCGCAGACGCTTGTATTCAGGATTCGAGGCGAGCGCCCAATTGATTTTCTGGTTGTGCGGCGGGCCGAAGTGGATTTCGTAGAGGCTGTGCTCTTCGTCGAAGGTAAGTTTTCCTTCGAGCTTGAGTTTGGCTTTGTCGATTTCCTTCAAAATCTTTTCGAGCGCTTTCTTGTCTTCGAAGTCCGTCTTCTTTTCGAGGCTGCTTTCGGCGAGGATTTCGACGAGCGCTGGTTCGCGCAAGCGACGGCCGAGTTTTGCGGCGGCCGCTTCATATTCCTGAACGTTCAGCAAGAAAGAGGTGAGCTTTGCGCCGTCGAGATTGACGCCTTCTTTTGCTTTGACGACGTGGTCTTCGGTGGCGCGCTTCATCAATTCACGCGCGAAATCACGCTCATCGCGAATGTACTTTTCGGTTTTGCCGCGCTTCACGCGATAGAGAGGCGGCTGCGCGATGTAGACGTGACCGCGTTCGATGAGCTCTTTCATGTGGCGGAAGAAGAACGTGAGGAGCAATGTGCGAATGTGGCTGCCGTCGACGTCCGCGTCGGTCATCAAGATAATTTTGTGATAGCGAAGTTTTCCGGCGTCGAAATCGTCTTTGCCGATGCCGGTGCCAAGCGCGGTGATGATGGCGCGAATTTCCTCGTGGCCGAGCATTTTGTCGTAGCGCGCTTTCTCGACGTTCAGAATTTTACCTTTAAGGGGAAGGATCGCCTGGTACTTGCGGTCGCGGCCCATTTTTGCGGAGCCGCCTGCGGATTCTCCCTCAACGACGAAAAGTTCGCAGCGGCTGGGATCGCGTTCCTGGCAATCGGCGAGTTTTCCGGGTAGGCCGCTCGAATCCATGGCGGACTTGCGGCGCGTGAGTTCGCGCGCTTTGCGGGCAGCTTCGCGGGCGCGGGCTGCGTCAATACATTTGCCGATGATGCGGCGAGCGACGGTGGAATGTTTGTCGAACCATTCGCCGAGGCGTTCGTTGACGATCTGTTCGACGTCGCCCTTGATGTCGCTGTTGAGTTTGCCCTTGGTCTGGCCTTCGAACTGAGGCTGCGGGAGGCGCACGCTGACGACGGCGACGAGGCCTTCGCGAACGTCATCACCGGTGATGCCAACTTCGTCTTTTTGCTCCTTGAGCATGCCGTTGGCGGAAGCAAAATTGTTGATGGTGCGAGTGAGCGCAGAGCGAAATCCGGAAAGATGCGTGCCGCCGTCGACGGTGTTGATGGTGTTGGCGAAAGCAAAAACGTTTTCGCCGTAGCTGTCGTTGTACTGGAGGGCGATTTCGATTTCGACGTTGCCGCGTTTGCCTTCCATGTAGATGGGCGAATCGTGGAGAGTCTCTTTGCCGCGGTTGAGATGCTTGACGAATTCGGCGATGCCGCCGGTGAAGCGGAACTCGGCGCTTTTTTCGGCGCGTTCGTCGGTGAGCGTGACTTTAAGGCCTTTGTTGAGGAAAGCGTATTCGCGGAGACGAGTGGCGAGCGTGTCGTAGCTGAAAACGGTTTTTTCGAAGATGGACGCGTCGGGATGAAAGGTAACTTTTGTGCCGGTCTTGCGCGTTTTGCCGGTTTGCTTGAGCTTCGAAGTGGGCTTGCCTTTTTCGTAAGTCTGTTCCCAGACGGCGCCGTCGCGCTGGATTTCGAGTTCGAGCCAATCGGAGAGAGCGTTGACGACGGAGACGCCGACGCCGTGGAGGCCGCCGGAAACTTTGTACGTATCGCTGTCGAATTTTCCGCCGGCGTGGAGGACGGTGAGAACGACTTCGGCGGCGGGACGCTTTTCCGTCGCGTGCATGTCGACGGGAATGCCGCGGCCGTTGTCGACGACGGTGACGGAGTTGTCTTCATGGACGGTGACGTTGACTTCATCGGCGTAGCCGGCCATGGCTTCGTCGACGGAGTTGTCGACGACTTCCCAGACGAGGTGGTGCAAGCCCATTTCGCCGGTGGAGCCGATGTACATCGCGGGACGCAAGCGCACCGCTTCGAGACCGCCGAGCACTTTGATGGACTTTGCGTCGTACTGATGTCCGCCCGGCGCCTTGCCGCCAACGTTTTCTTTGTCGCCCATTTTTCTCCCTCAATGCAAATCCGGACTCGACGAAACTTTGCGCGCAATTGTTGCGGCGCGAAACAGACTGCGAATCAGTGCGCGAGCCGTTTGAACTCGTTCATTTTTTCTTGAAGCTAGGAAAGGCGTGCGTGCGGATTTTTCCGTGCGTCCTTCAGGGACAGCCGCAATGCGGCGCGTTCCTTACCCTTTGATTCCGGAAACGAGGAGGATCGCAAGCGATCCGCGCTGGGCAATTCCGAAACTCGTAGGGTTCCTGCTCCATCCCATCTCGCGCAGCGAGACGCGGCGAAGACTCGAACAACTCCAAGCGAAGTTTGGCCAAACGCTTCTGGCGCGAAGCGGAAAACGGGGCCGAAATTCACCTGGCGAACGTGTCGATTTGGAGGAAACAAAAGCGAATCGACAACAGGGAAATAATACTTGATTTGAGGACATTTCTCAAGGTCGCATGGGACTTTTTTTGCCGAATAAAATGTTTATATTGAATGAGATACAAGCCGGAATCGGGACGCTGGTACAAATAAAAATGGCGCCCGAAAGGGCGCCATTTCTGAAGGAAATCGCAGGGAATTCCAGATCAGATGCGCATGGGCATGATGATGTAGCGGTAGCGATAGGATTCGTCGGCCAGCGGACGCATCTGGCCGGCGGATTGTTCGTCTTTGAGTTCGATGCTGATGGGGCCTTCGGCGGCGGCAGCGAGAAAATCGAGCATGTAACTGGAATTGAAGCCGATGGAGATGGCATCGCCCTTGTATTCCTTATCGATATTTTCTTTTGCTTCGCCGTATTCGGGGCTGGAGGCGGAGATTTCGACCCCCTCAGTAGAAACGGAAAGTTTTACGGCGTGCGAACGCTGGTCGGCGAGTTGAGAGACGCGGCGGACGGCGTCGGTGAGTTCGGCGCGTTCGAGAACGATGCTCTTGTTGTTGTCGCGGGGAAGCACAGCTTCGTAATTCGGGAATTGTCCGGTGAGAATGCGGGAAATCAGCAAGCGATGACCGGCCTGAAAAAAGAGATGGCTTTCGTCTTTGGCAAATTCCATCTGCGCATCGGCGCCGGAGGCCGCGGAAAGTTTTTCGACTTCGTCCATCGCTTTTTTGGGAATGAGGACTTTTACTTCGCCGTTGAGGCCTGCAAGTTTTTGGTCGGTTTCCGCGAGCGCCAGGCGGTGGCCGTCGGTGGCAACCATGGCGACGGTGTCCGGCTTCAGGATGAGCAATCCGCCATTGAGCGTGTAGCGGGATTCTTCCATGGAGATTGCGAATTTTGTTTTGGCAATGAGGCTTTCCAAAGTCGCCGTTGGAATCTTCACCATCACGTGCGGCATTGCCGGCAACGCGGGAAAATTTTCCTTGGCCATGCCGACCAGTTTGTATTTCTTTTTGTCGCTGACGATTTCGATCCAGTGATTTTCCAGCAGCTTGAACTTGATTTCACCTTCGGGCAGCAGGCGGACGAGTTCTAAAAGTTTCTTCGCGGGGATTGTGCCGGCACCTTCTTTTTTCACTTTTGCTTCGCACGAAGTGCGGACGCTGAGCTCGAGGTCTGTTGCGGTGATCGTCAGCCGGCTCCCTTTGGCCTCGACGAGTAAATTCGAAAGAATCGGAATCGTAGTCTTGCGCTCGACAACGCCCTGCGTCGTATTGAGCTCATTCAACAGCGCTGATTTTGTTACGCTGAATTCCATGGAGTGGCTTTCCTCGCGTGCGGTTCCGGTTGCCGTCATGTCGAAAGACCTTTCCTGGGACGCAACTGCACTGGCGTTACTTTACTCGCTTTTCGCGCCTCTGAAAAGCGCGGCGATACGTGAGCCGCTGTGGAAATAATTGGAGTTCGCTTGGGACTAAGGAGTCACTGCCGGGAAATTCACAAGCAACAACCATCATCAGAGAAAAGGTCTTTTCGGAATTCAAAAAACGAAATAGACCCTTGTTGTTGTGATGATAGCTGTGAATTTGTGGAAAGCATTTCAACTACAGTCGCTTAAGCAGGTTGCGACGCCGATGTGTATGTGGCGAAAAGTGAAAATAGCGGAAAACTCTCCGGACGGTTTAAGAATTCCAACGGACCGCGGATATTTCCCACATGGCTCCACTTCTTTTCCGCGCGATTCTCAATGGTTCTCCACAGGGCTGGCGGGACGATTTTTCGCCAACGACCGCTCGCAGCAGCCGCGCAGGCCAATGCCTGGACCAGAGACGCACGCGCAATTTTCGTGAAGAACGAAGGCTAGTTACTGGAGCGCGTCCATGAGGCGCGTGATCACGCGATTGAGGTCTTTGTCGGACCGGCGCATCTCTTCAATCTTATTGATCGAGTGAAGGACAGTGGTGTGGTGTTTGCCGCCGAATTGGCGGCCGATTTCCGGCAGCGACGCGGTAGTGAGCTGCTTGACGATGTACATCGCCACTTGGCGCGGAAACGCGATGGCGCGCGTGTTGCTGCGCACCTTCAGGTCCTGCTCGCGTAAATTAAAGTGCTCGCTGACGCGCTTCTGGATTAGATCGATCGTTACACGCTTTTCCTGGGACGCGATGATGTTGCGCAGAACTTGTTGTGCCGTGGCGAGAGAAATCGCGGCTCCGGTCAGCGAACCATAGGCCATCAGGCGCGTCAGGGCACCCTCCAGCTCGCGAACGTTGGACTTGATGGCCCTGGCGATGTACTCAGCGACATCGTCCGGCAGAGTGAACCGTTCGTTCTCCGCCTTCTTCTGCAAGATCGCAATTTTTGTTTCGAGGTCGGGCGGCTGGATATCCGCGATCAAGCCCCACTCAAAACGGGAACGCAGGCGCTCTTCAATCGAGTTGATATCTTTTGGCAGGCAATCGGATGAAATGACGATCTGTTTGCCTTGCTCATACAGCGCGTTGAAGGTGTGAAAGAACTCTTCCTGAGTGCGCTCTTTGCCGGCGATGAACTGGATGTCGTCCACGAGCAGGACGTCGACCGTATGGAAGCGGTCGCGGAAGGAAATCATCTTGTCAAAGCGCAAGGAGTTGATGACTTCGATCGTAAATTTCTCCGCGCTGACGTAGCAGAGGCGCGCCGCGGGATTCCGCTTCTTGATGACATGCCCGATTGCATGCATCAAGTGGGTTTTGCCCATACCCACGCCGCCATAAAGGAAGAGCGGGTTGTAAGCTTTGGAGGGCTGCTCGGCAACGGCTCGCGAAGCGGCGTGCGCAAATTCATTGGATTTGCCGACGACGAATGTGTCGAAGGTGTAGCGAGCTTGCAGCTGGTTGTCGCTGCTTTCGAAGTCGAGCTTCGATTGCTTGACCGGCACGACCGGCTGAGGAGCCGGAGCGGCTTCTTCTTCGGTGCAGACATACTGCACTTTCAGATTCGGCATGCCCAGTTCATGAAAGACCGCGCGAATGATTTCGCCGTAGGTCCGCGTTAGAACCTGGCGGAACACAACAGTCGGAATCTGAACATAAATTATGTCGCCATCGGCGCGATTCATCCGCGTCGGCGCAAACCAGGTTGTAAAAGTGTTCAGGCTAACCCGGGACTTCACCCGTTCCAAAAACTTATCCCACATTCCGGTGGTTTCTCGTTCCTTCGATGTATGCGTCGCAGTCGTCATTAGACAAAAAATCCGTACCCAAACTATTTCCACAAGTGTGGATATCTTGTGGAAAGCAAGTCTCAGGCAAACTTTCCGTTGGCTTTCGGCTTTCCCTGCGCCCGGTTTGTGCTTGTGGCCCCTGATGCCAGCGCGCGGTGAATCCGAGTGTTGTTGGCCCGATTACCGCCGCTTTTCGACAGCGCGGGATTGTCTCCGATTGGCGATGCGTGGGCAAGCGAAAAGTGTGCGAAGATCTTGAAGGCCTTGCACACTGCATGCACAACTTTTCCACAAGCACTGGAATTGTGCAAGTCGCGGCGGCATTGCTCGCAGGAGCGTTTGTTTTCGCGGCAAACCGCAATTCACGCAAAATTTTTCCTCATACGAAACCATTCTGAAACGTCGATGCAGAAATCTGCGCCTGTGGAAAAGAATTACCGGAGCGGGACAAAATTTTTTCAGCGGCTCTCGGGACGATCGAATTCGTAAATTCCAATCGGGTCTCCGCCGATGAGCAAGCGGTCCTTCAGCACCAAAATCACGGTCGCATCGAGCCGCGCATTGTCGGGAGTGTAGATAAGATATGTTGCGCGCCGATTTCCTTCCTTGTCGAAGCGCAGCAGCGTGTCGTTCATCGCCATCCAGACTTCGCCTGTTTCGTGATCTATGCCAATCGCCGTCAAAATTCTTTTGAAGATCGGCGGATCGCCGCGGCGTTCCTGTTTTTCTATTTCGCGGCGCAGCGCTTGGGCCTGGGGCAAGGCGTCGAGCGCCGTGTAGCGCACTTCCTGTTTGGCGTAACCGAACCGGTCGAACTGCCGCACGGTCGGCTCGGGATAATAGTTGAAGCCATAGTAGAGATGGCCTTGCTCGTCGGATGCGAGCTCGCCGATGTTCAAGAAGCGATTCAATTCTTTGCGTTCCGTCAGAACGTCCAGGTCGCCGAACTCGCGTACGCGCCGCCCATTCTTGTCGAATACGACGACGAGCGAAGGATCGCGAAACGTCGCGACGGCTACCTCGTTGTCCGGCAATGCCGCAACCGAAACCGGCGCATTGATGGAAATCGACCGCAGGTGGCGCCCTTCTTTTGCGTACACCTGCACCGCGTTTGCGCCCTGATCCGCGATATAGATGTTTCCGTCGGCGTCGACGTCACAATCTTCGCCGAATTGGGTCAGGACTTCGCCGGACTTGCGCAATTCCTCCAATGCGGCCGGTTGCAGCCCGCCGGCTTCCTTCATCGCCAGGAGTTTCTTGCCCTCTGGTGAAAAGACGATCAAGCCCGGATTTGGAGACGCCAGAACATAGAATTTCCCGTCAACGCCATGGCGGACGGCCTTTAAACCAGGGCCAATAGGCGCATATACGCGCCGCTTCGCCACAAGTTCGCCGTCCACTTGGGCCGCGGCGCCACAAGCCGCGCTCAACACCAGACACATCACCGCAATCGCTTTCAAGGCTGGACCTACCCCTTCTTCCGTCGTTTGTTCAGATTATCGCCAGCGATTTCCGGTTGCTTGCATGAAGCACCTGCCGTGTTCCGGATATGCTCAATCGATTCTCAGGCGGAGGCGTTCGATCGATTTCGCCACAAATCGGCCGGCCGAATTTCGCGGCGCCGCGTCGTCCGTTTCAATCAACACGCTGTTCATTTGCACGTCGCCTTGCGCCACTTCGAAGCGCGCCGGCATGCCATCCAGAAATTTTTTGACGATGCCAACGCGATCCATGCCTATGACGCCGTCATGCGGGCCGGTCATGCCGACGTCCGTGATGTAGGCGGTGCCGTTCGGCAAGACGCGCTCATCTGCCGTGGTTACGTGGGTATGCGTGCCCACAACGGCTGTGACACGCCCATCCAGATACCAACCAAGCGCAATCTTTTCGCTCGTCGTCTCGGCGTGCATGTCCACCAACACAAAACCGACATCTTGCGGCAGCTTTGCGAGCAGCTCATCCACTTTCTTGAAAGGATCGTCGTTCGCCGCCAGAAATATCCGGCCCTGCACGTTGATGACGGCATATTTGACGCCGTTTCGGGCCGTTCCCACATACAAGCCGCTTCCGGGGTTACCTTCCGCAAAATTTGCCGGCCGCAACAGACGCGGCTCATGCGGCATGAACTCCAGAATTTCGCGCTTGTCCCAACTGTGATTGCCGCCGCTAATCACTTCCACGCCATAGCCGAACAGTTCTTCGGCAATGCGAGGCGTGATTCCGAATCCAGCCGCGGAATTTTCGCCGTTGGCGATGACCAGATCAATTTTTTGCGTCGAGACAAGGTCCGCCAGTCGCTCGCGGACGATTTCCCGCCCGGGCGAGCCGACAATGTCACCGATAAAAAGTACGCGCATAGCCCTCATCAATAAAAATGGAGCAGACTGCTGGGCCGTGGGGAGCTAGGCCGTGAACCTCTGAATTAGGTGGGCACCACGAGCCAACCGTTAGGCTTTCCTGCCCCGCTCGCGCGTTGTGTGACATTGATTAGCTCAGAGTTTGCAAGCACAAACCCCGAAATCTTCAACGAGCCAGCGGGACAGGCCGTGCACACGGGCTGTCTATCCGCAGCGCCTCAGAGATTCTGCATTGGTTCAAACAGCTTTCGCACCCTCACCTGCTTCGAAGTACCGCTCCACCTACATTGTAGCCGCAGCGCGGAAGCGGCGTCCAACCGGCGGGCAAAAGAAGATTCTTGCCTCGCAGTGAGTGGGTGGCGCTAAAATCACGCTGGCCTTCCGGAGTGCCGCTTCCATGAAAATGTTCTTCGTAATTTCGAGTCTGTCGGTCAGTCTGCTCGCGCCGCAATTCGTGTTCGCCGCACCTCCGCCGGCCGTTGAAGATCATCTCGGTAAAGTGCAGTTTGCGTCGTCGTGCTCGACGGCAGCGCAACCGCTGCTGGAAAAAGGAGCCGCGCTTCTCCATTCGTTCCAATATTTACAGTCGGAAAATACGTTTGCGGACGCGGCGAAACAGGATCCGAAGTGCGCGCTGGCACTCTGGGGCAAGGCGATGGCCCGCTACCACCAACTGTGGGACTTCCCGGAGCAGAAGACGCTCGACGCCGGGCGCAAGGATTTGGACGCGGCAAAGAAGTTGAAGAATGGGACGCCGCGTGAAAAGGGATTCCTCGAGACCGCCGCGGTTTTCTTTCAACAGAAAAAGCTGGATGAAAAACAGCGCATCGCGGCGTATTCGGCGGCGATGGAAAAATGGTACGCCAGTGTTCCGGGCGACGTCGAAGTAGGCAGCTTTTACGCGCTGTCGCTCGTTGCGCTCGCTTATCAGGAAGACGCAGCCAAAGGGCTCGAACTGCGCCAGAAGGCAATCGGCGTCCTGAATCCGCTTTTTGAGAAAAATCCTGATCACCCCGGTGTCGCGCACTACCTGATTCACGCAGCCGATGAGCAAAGCCTTGCGCAGAAGGGTCTCGCGGCCGCGCAACGTTACGCCGCTATCGCGCCCGATTCTTCGCATGCGATTCATATGCCTTCGCATATTTTTGTTCGACTCGGAATGTGGCAGGACTCGATTACTTCCAATATTGCAGCGCAGGCAGCGGGGGCACGCGCTGCGGAAGCGCATCAAGCCGAATCGCACTACCAGACGCACGCCATGGATTTTCTGAACTATTCGTATCTGCAGAGCGGCCAGCTCGCAAAGGCGGAAGCCGTCATCGCGGACGAGCATCACGTTGTCGGCGCGTCGGACAAATCCATGAAGGAGCATATGGATTCGCTTCACGATCGCATGGTGATGGAACTTCACCGCTGGAAAGACGCGGCGGATTTGCCTGCGGACCTTAAATTCACGAAGACAGTCGCCGCCGCGCGTTCCGGCGATCTGGCTGGCGCACGCCTGGCGTTCGTGCAGCTCGAGGCGGAGGCGAAGAAGCACGCCGGCGAAAAAAAGGGAAATTACACCGGCGCGTCAGACAGCGACATTCAGCTTCAGGAAGCCAGAGCATGGGTCGCGTTTGCGGAAGGAAAAATTGACGACGCGGTGAAAACAATGCGCGCTGCCGCGGAAACGGAGGAATCGCAGCGGCTCGATTCCTTCAACGTGCGCGCGCGGGAAATGCTGGCGGACATGCTGCTCGAAGCGAAACGCCCAGCCGACGCGCTCGCAGAGTACAAGGCCGCGCTGAAGACGTCGCCTGGCCGCTTCAATCTACTTTTCGGCGCGGGCCGCGCCGCCACCGCCGCAAATCAAAGCCGGGAAGCTCACGAATATTTTGCGAAACTGCTGGAGATGTGCAGCGGCTCCGCCGACCGTCCCGAGCTCGGCGAAGCCCGCGGCATCATTGCGAAGAACTAACCGTTAGAAGTGAAAGCCCAGTTCGGCGGAATAACTTCGCGGGGAAACGAAGTGCGTCCCACTGAACGTGCTCAGAAAATTGTACAGTGCTTGTTTGTTCGTCAGATTGATCACTGTAAACCGTAGGCTCCACTTGTAATGGTCTGCGTGGAACAGGTTGTCGTCGCCGATGCTGGTGTCGAACAGATTGCGTGGTTTGACCCGCGTCGGATTGTGGTCCACATCAAAGGTAGCGCCGGCCAAGTTCAGCAGTTTTGAACCGGTCTGAGTAGGGCTGGCGCCGCAAATAGTTCCGGGGCCTACGGCAAGAGGCGTGGACAACGACGCGTTGTGTGTGACGCCGCCGGCATCAACGCAGAAGAGGCCGATAGCCGTCTGCTGATCCGCGTCAAGGAATCCCGTGGCGGTCGGAAAATCGCTCAGGTTTGGATTGCTGGCGACCAGCCCGCTGTCGTAACGCCAGTTGAATCCGATCCACGGCAGATTCTTGTATGGTTGATACTGAAAATGCGTCGTCTGGTTAAATGCTTGGTCGTGGTCGATGCGGAATACTTCTCCGCCGTTGATGCTGGCGCCCAGGCCGCCGATCTGCGGCGGGAAATAACGTGCGCGAACGTGAGCAAGCACAGCAAGCGCCGTCAGACCGTGGAAGTTCGGCATGCTGACGCGGACAGACGGCCCGTCAATTTTCGAGTTCTTCCACGCAATGGGGAAGAAAATCGGCGTGTTGCCGAACGTGGAGAAGTCATACGCGTTGTGCGTATATTTCCACAAATAGTCGGCGTCCACGACAACGTACTTTCCAAACGCTTGCTGAAAGCCTGCGTTGAACTGGTTGCGTTGGCCGGAACGAATCGGCGCTTGCAGGCTGGAGCCGCCAATGACGTCCGTGATCACCGGGTTTGACGCCCCCAGGCTGGCCAAAATCAAATTCTCATTGAAGGGCGTCTCCAGGACGCGCGAGTACGACAAGCGGAGAACGCTGTTTGTCTTTTTGATGTTGTAGGCAACGCCCACGCGCGGCTCGAGCTGCCAATCGTGAATGATCGCGCGATATAGGTCGAGGCGAGCCCCCAAATTGAATGCCCAGTTGCCCTTGCTGATCGTATCCTGAGCATAGAGGGCCACTTCCTTGACGTCCGTGTGGCCACTAAACGGGAACAAGCCAACTCCAGTATGCGGATGCGACAGATCGAAGGGAAACAGGTCCGTGCACGGTGCGTCGATGGGCTGGTTCGTGACCGTGTTAAAGCAAGGGTTGCCGGCGGCATCGGTTTGTGATGGAAGGAAATTCGGATCGGTAATTCCAAAGTTGAATCTTTCCGTCAGAAACGTCTGTTGGAATGTGCCGCCAACTTTGATGTTGTGAACGCCCTTTACGTAAGACAAGTCCGCGTGAAGGCCGACATTGCTTAGTTTCCGGTCCTGATTGAGAGTCGCCGAGGAACCGCCTGGAATTACTCCAGTACCGTCCGCAAAAACGTTTCCCGTCGGGTAATAATTGAATTGATCGTGGCGCACAAAGGCTCCGACTGTGAAGAGCGTAGTCGGGCTGATCAGACGCGTCCAAACCGGCGCGATGTTGTAGGTGCTGATTTGTGCGCGTTGATCCGTCGCGGGCAATGGAGCGCCCGTAACAGGGTCGGTAAGTCCGGCGTTGAGGTTGTCGATCGTATTCGGCGTCTGGAACCAGGAGCGCGTGTACTGGAAATTTATATGAATGGAATCCGCGCCGCTGGCTTGATAATCCACGCGGTCGAACAAGTTTTCTTCATTGCCGCGATCGTGAATGGCCTGAAGTTCGGGCGGATCCAGAAAGCGGCTGGTGTTCAATCCGTTTGCAGCGATGAAATTTCCAAACTTCTGGTTTCCAAAGGCGAGCCGAAATCCACCCGTTACGGAGCCAAAGCTGCCATACGAGCTATACACACTTCCCGTCGGCTTTCCTGCTCCAAGCCCCGAACGCGTGGTTACTTTGATTACCAGGCTGGTTTTGTCGCCGTACTCGGCGGGCGGCCCGCCTGACACTGCCTCGATAGACTGAATCGAATCCAGCGGAATCTGATTCGAAAAGACTTTGCTCTGTTGGTCTGTGATGGGCTGCCCATCGACGGAGAACGAATTCTCAGCGTGATCGCCCAGTCCGTGAAACAGTCCGTTGGAATCCGCCACTACACCGGGCGTCGCCAACGTCACCAGCGAACTCACCGACGAGGATTGACTTTCCAGCGGCATCCTTTCGGTCAGGGCCGTATCCACGTCCGAATGAAAGCTGGGATCCTTCTCGACAAGGTCCTCTCCTTTTGCCTCGACCGTAATCTGGGTGTTCGCTGCCCCGATTTTCAGTGCGATCTGGACGCTGAGAGGCACCGAGGAACGCACGTCCACATCCATGCTGCTCGCCGCAAATCCCGGCGCCGTCACTTCCAGGTGATACGGATTAAACGGCACGTTCGCGAACCGGAACTTTCCCTCTGCATCGCTCGTCGTACTGCGGTCGTAGTGGCTTACGGGATTGTGAATCTCAATCGCCGCGCCTGCGATCGCGCTACCCGAAGGGTCTTTCACCACACCCTCTATAAGTCCAGAGGACTGCGCATACCCCGCCCCAGCGAGCACGAGTGCCAAACTGAAAAATGCAAATACAACACGCCGAAAACGCTTCAACATTTTTTCCTCCGTCCCGGTAAGAGGGGACTCGTACGTTGAGGTGAATCAACGCCGCAATAGAAATTGCGGCTTCGCCATGGCGGCATGGAATAAATGCCAGGCGATTCAAACGAGCGACACTTCGATTGGGATGGAATTAGGCGAGAGGAGGCGCGCGACCGGCGCGATCGAGCGAGAGTCCTTCACAGGGCGATCCGCTGACGGCGGGCGAGACATAAAGCGAGTGAAACTCTGGAATATCGACACTGGGTGCACTGGCGGGGCTCAGCGCGGGAAGGTGCAGAGCCTGGCAGACGTGGCAGGCAGTATCGTTGCCGCCGGGCTTATGTTCGTGCAGGAAAGCGCCGCCAGCGGCGAAGTAAAAAAGTGCGGCCACGGCGAGCAGCGCCATGGCGCGCCGCCCGGTGGTCCTGTCGAAAAAGTGAGTCAGTTTCTTCATTCTAGCTTCGAGCTACACTTCACCTTACACCCTTTGACGTGCGAGCGGGGCGAACGGTTGCTTCCAAGCGCCCAAATTCGCACCCCCTTGACCCGGACGCCTTTCTTTGCGTAACTTTCACGCGTCCAAGCATATAATTCCAATATATGTCGCCTCGTCTCTACAAACTGGCTTTCATCGCGTCGCTCGTAGCGATTCTCTTCCTTGCGGCGCAGTTCCACCAGTGCGCCGATTTGACGACGAACGCGACCACGTCACACGTCTGCCCCGTTTGCTCCGCGGCAGCGACGGTCGTCACCACCGAATCCCCGGTAATCGCTTTCGTTTCCACGGAAACGGCTTTCGTAGCGCAAGCAGCTCCCCGAGTTGTCTGCTCTCCTCTCCCCTACGCCGCGTCTCCGCGCGCTTCTCCTGCGGTTTAGTTCCTCGCACACCCTGACCCTGTCTCAATCCTGGTACATCTGCCGCCCGCGTTGCGGCTCTTGAGGAGTTTTTCAATGAAAAAGTATTTCGCTCTGGCGACGGCCTTCCTGGCCTTTAACGCCGGCGCTTTCGCGCAACAAGCGGCGCAAAAACCGCCTGCCGCGCCTCCCGTGCCGGTCACACCGGCAACGGCGCCCGCGCATATCACGCTCGAAGAGGCGATTCGCCTAGCTTTGCAGCACAACCACGCTCTGCAAGCTGTTCGCTCGACGATTCTCATCAGCCAGGCGGACGAAATTACCGCCAACCTTCGCCCGAATCCGACCATCAACTGGGACTCGCAGTTCTTCCCGCTCTTTCATCCCGATCAATTCAATTCGGACTATCTTGAGAATCAGGCGCAGTTTGACCTTGGCATCGGCTATCTTTTCGAGCGCGGCAAAAAGCGCCAGCACCGCCTCCAGGCGGCGCGAGATCAAACGGCCGTCGTCCGTTCGCAGGAAACGGACAGCGAACGCCAGCTGACCTTCAACGTGTCGCAGCAATTCATCGCGGCGATTCTGGCGGAATCCACGCTTGCCTTCGCGCAGCAGGATCTCGACAGCTTCCAGCAAACCGTAACCATCAGCGAAGAGCGCTTCAAAGTCGGCGACATGAGTGAAGGCGACTTCCTGAAGATCAAACTGCAGTTGCTGCAGTTTCAGACGGACGTTTCGGCGGCGCAACTTGCCAAAGTGCAGGCGCTCGCCGCGTTGCGCCAGTTGCTCGGCTTTGATTCCGTGCCGGACAACTACGTTTGTGACGGCGAATTGAAATATGAAACCGTGCGGGCGGGACTCGACGATTTCAAAGCGCTCGCGTTGCGCAGCCGCCCGGACCTTACCGCCTCAATTCTCGGCATCACGGCGGCGCGCAGCCAGGAAGCGCTCGCGGAAGCGAACGGAAAGCGCGACCTCGGCACCAGCTTCAACTACACGCACACGGCCGGCACGAGCAGCGGCGCATTTTTCTTCAACATCGAGTTGCCGATTTTCGATCGCAATCAAGGCAACATCGCGCACGCGCGTTATGCCGTAACACAAGCGCAAGAACAGGCCAGCGAAGCGTCGGAGCAAGTGCTTACCGACGTGACCGACGCGTACGAAAATCTCCGCACGAACGACAAGATCATCCAGCTCTATGAAGGCGGATACGTCGAGCAAGCCAAACAATCGCGCGACATCAGCGAATATGCCTACAAGCGCGGCGCTGCCAGCTTGCTCGATTTTCTCGACGCCGAGCGCACTTACCGCTCCAACCAACTTGCCTATCGCCAGGCGCTCGCGGGTTACATGAGCGCGGTCGAACAGATGCGCCAAGCCGTCGGCACAAGGAATCTTCCATGACACACCGAAAATTCAATCCAGCAAACAGGATCACTCGTATGCAAAAGACAGCAATCTGCGGCGGCACGATGGCAGCCGCTCTGCTCCTCGCGTCTTGCGGCTCCGCGCCGATCGAAAACGAAGGCAAGATGACGTCGTACACGGCTTCCGAATCGAAAGCGGACAGCGCATCGCTCTTCTCGGTCCCGCAAGAGCAAATGGCCCACGTGAAAGTTGCCGGCGTTGAAAAAGCAACGCTGCCCCGCGTGTTGCGTTTCACTGGTTCCGTTGCGTACAACGCCTTCAAAACGACGCCGGTTTTTTCGCCAGTCGGTGGGCCGGTACAGGAAATTTTGGTTACGCCGGGCCAAACGGTGAAAGCGGGGCAGGCCCTTCTCACGGTCACGAGCCCGGACTACTCCATGGCTCGCTCCGCGTACATCAAAGCGAAAACTGTTTTTCAACTAGCCGACAAAAATTACGATCGCGCTAAAGACCTCTATGAGCACAAAGCGATCGCCGAACGCGACCTGCAACAAGCCGAATCCGATCGCGCCGCAGCGCAAGCGGATCTCGTTTCCAGTGAAGACGCGCTTCGCGCCGTCGGCGTCAAAGATCCCGAATCCATTTTGAAAAATGCCGCGCTCAGCTCGGGTGCCACGCCCGTTCCTGCGCCCGTAAGCGGCGAAATTACGGATCGTCTCGTGGGCCCGGGCCAGTTGCTCCAGGCCGGCGCAACGCAATGCTTTACGATTTCCGACATGAGCTCGGTGTGGGTGCTCATGAATGTCTACCAAAGTGACCTTTCCTACGTTCGCGTGGGAGATGAAGTCGAAATTTCGACCGATGCGTATCCCGAAAAATTCCACGGCAAAGTTTCTTACGTAGCCGCTGCTCTGGATCCAACCACCCGCACTTTGCAGGCGCGCATCGTCACGCAAAATCCCGGCGCCAAGCTCAAGAACAATATGTATGTCACCGCGACGGTGCAGGCCGGCGCCGTCAAAGGTGCGCTGACGGTTCCCGATGCCGCAGTGCTGCGTGATTCCGAAAATCAACCATTCGTTTACGTCTTGCAGGGCGGCAATCAGTTCGCGCGTCGCCTCGTTTCCGTCGAAGAAGGCGGCAATGGCCGCACCATCATCACATCCGGATTGAAAGAGGGCGAACAGGTCGCCGGAGATGGCGCGCTCTTTCTCCAATTCAAAAATTCTTTGCAGCACTGAGGATCACGGACCAGCCCATGATTCATCGCATTGTCCATTTCGCTCTTCGCCAGCGCTTCGTGATCCTCATGGTCACGGTCCTCATCATTTTCGCCGGTGCTTATTCCTTTCGCCAGATGCCGGTCGATGCCTATCCCGACCTCTCCCCGCCCATGGTCGAACTCATCACGCAGTGGCCCGGCCACGCCGCGGAAGAAGTGGAGCGCTTAACCACGCTTCCCCTCGAGCTCGCGATGAACGGGACGCCTCACTTGAAAGTGATGCGTTCCATCTCGCTCTACGGTCTCTCCGACGTGCGACTCACGTTTGACGAAAGTGTCGATCCCTATTTCGCGCGCCAGGTTGTCTTCGAGCGCATCGGCGACGCCACTCTCCCGCAAGGCGTAACGCCGAGCATGGCGCCGCTCTTCAGCCCCAGCGGTTTGGTCTATCGCTACGTTTTGGAAAGTCCGGACCGCTCGCCGATGGAGCTGCACACGCTCGAAGCGTGGGTCGTGGAACGCGGCTACAAGAGCGTTCCCGGCGTCGCCGACGATTCTGGCTTCGGCGGACCCACGATGGAGTATCACGTCCTGCTCGATCCGGTGAAGCTCTACAACTTTCATTTGCCGGTGACGCAGGTGCTTAACGCCCTACAGGCGAACAACTCCAACACTGGCGGCGGCTTCTACACACAAGGCAACCAGTTTTATTACGTTCGCGGCCTCGGCTTGATCCGCTCCACGGACGACGTCGGCGAAGTCGTCGTCGGCAGCAACAATGGCGCGCCCATTCGCGTGAAAGATATCGGCCGCGTCGAAATCGGCAACCCGCCGCGTCTCGGCATCTTCGGTTTTCAAACTGCGCAGAGCAACAATAATGACGCCGTGGAAGGCGTCATTCTCATGCGCCGCGGGGAACAAACACAAAACGTCCTCGAAGGCGTCGAAAAGAAAACCACCGAACTGAATGCGCGCACTCTGCCTCCCGACGTAAAGATCCGTCCGTATTACGACCGCAGCGATCTCGTCCGCGTCACCACCGACACCGTCGAATGGAACCTCATTCGCGGCATGATTCTAGTCCTCGTCGTGTTGATTTTCTTCCTCGTCAGCGTTCGAGCGGCCGTCATTACGGCTCTCACAATTCCACTCGCGCTTTTATTCGCCTTCATTTTTCTGCATCAGACCGGCGAAGCCGCCAACTTGCTCTCCATTGGCGCGATCGACTTTGGCATCATCATCGACGGCACCATCGTCATGGTGGAAAACATCTACCGCGAGCTCAGCGAACGCCACGGCAAAGAATACAAACTCAACGAAGTCATCCTCGCCGCCGCTCGCGACGTAGACCGCCCCATCTTTTATTCCGTCGCCGTAATCATTGCCGGTTATCTTCCGATTTACGCGCTCACGGGTCCCGCTGGAAAACTGTTCCATCCCATGGCAGACACGATGGCGTTCGCTCTCATCGGCGCGCTGATTCTCACGCTTACTTTCGTGCCAGTCCTCGCCTCCTACTGGTTCAAGAACGGTGTGAAAGAAAAAGAAAATCGCATCTTCAATTGGGTCCGCGATAGCTACGCCGGCCGCCTCGATTGGTGTCTCGATCACCCAAAGACTACGGTCATCGTCAGCCTGCTGATCTTCGGCGCAACGCTTTTGCTCATTCCGCTCATCGGCGGCGAATTCCTTCCGCATCTCGACGAAGGCGCACTCTGGGTCCGCGCCACGATGCCTTACACAATTTCCTTCGAAGACTCCGCGAAATTCGCGCCCCAAATCCGCGACATCCTCGTGAAATATCCTATGGTCACTGTCGTCGGTTCCGAACTTGGCCGTCCCGATGACGGCACCGATCCCACCGGTTTTTTTAACTGCGAGTTTTACGTTGGCTTGAAACCTTACGACGATCCTTCCTGGCACAAAACGTCAGTCCACGATAAGGAAGAGTTGACGCGCGACCTCGAGAAAAAACTCGAATCCTATCCCGGCGTGATTTTCAATTTCACGCAGCCTGCCGAAGATGCTGTCGATGAAGCGCTCACCGGTTTGAAGTCGGCGCTGGCTGTCAAAATTTTTGGGCCTGACCTCGACGTTCTCGAGAAGAAAGCCGTCGAAATCCGCAATGTTCTCGATAAAACCCCCGGCTTCACCGAACTCACCGTCGTCCGCGAACTTGGCCAGCCCAGTCTCATCATCGACGCCGACCGCGCCAAAATCGCCCGCTACGGCATCAATGTTGCCGATGTGCAAGCCGTCGTACAGGCCGCGATTGGCGGGCAGGCCGTGACCCAGGTGATTCAAGGCGAAAAACTTTTTGACCTCGTTGTTCGCATGGAGCCTCAATATCGCTCCAGCGCCAAGCAGATTGGCGATTTGCTCGTCCCTGCTCCGGGCGGCCAGCAAATTCCGCTCTCGGAACTTTGCAACATTCGGGAAGCTTCCGGCGCCTCCTTCATCTATCGCGAAGACAATTCTCGCTACATTGGCATTCAATTCTCCGTTACGGGCCGCGATCTCGAAGGCATCGTCAACGCAGGCCAGCGCAATGTCGCCAATGCCGTTAAGCTGCCCGATGGCTATCGCCTTGATTGGGGCGGCGAATACAGCGAACTTCTCGAAGCAAAATCGCAGCTCTACATCATCGGCCCGCTCGCGATTTTGCTAATCTTCCTCATTCTTTTCGCGCTCTACGGCAATTTCAAATTTCCGGTCACCATCGCGCTCGGCGTCGTGCTCACCGAACCCGTCGGTGCCCTGATCGCACTGAAACTCACTCATACGCCTCTTAGCGTTTCGAGCGGCCTCGGCCTCCTCGCTCTTCTTGGCGTTAGCGTGGAAACGGCGGTCATTCTCGTGAGCTACATCAACAAACTCCGCAACGAAGGCAAATCCATCCGCGAAGCCACTCGCGAAGCGTCTCTTTTGCGCCTTCGTCCTATCATGATGACCGCTCTTGTCGCTTGCCTCGGTTTGCTGCCCGCCGCGATGTCCACTGGCGTTGGCAGCGATACGCAAAAGCCATTCGCGATTGTCGTGGTCGCCGGCTTGCTCTCCCGTCTGTTCCTCGGCTTCTTCGTCAATCCCGTTCTCTACGAAGTCGTCGCGCGCGATGGCGACGTTCTTCAGGTATGACGCAGCTCATGTAGGGGCTGCCTTTTTATCCTGAGCGAAGTCGAAGGGCGGAAGCGGCCCTTCTTCCGGCTATACTAGAGGTTCAACCAAACCGCTTGAGGTGCACCATGTCTGAACCGACTTACGAAGAACTCAAAGCCAAGCTCGCCCAGCTCGAAAAAGAAAAAGGCCCCAAGCGCACCGGCTCCCTCGAATTTCGCGTCGGTGAAAAGGGCGGCGTCAGCGTCTACGGCCTCGGCCGATTTCCCGTCACGCTCTATTACGAACAATGGATTCGCTTGCTGGACGTTTCGAAAGATCTCCGCGAATTCCTCGAAGAAAATAAATCCGCCGGAAAATTGAAACTTAAGGAATAATTCGCGCTCGCCCCGTCAATTTCTCTATCAGGACGACTTCTTCTTCCTTATAAGGCTTTCCGTCCGTCCGAAATATTTCGTGAAACCACACTTCCGGCTCACGGTCGATGTACGGCTTCTTCCACGAATCCCAAGGCAAGTACGTCTGCGTTTTTCCAGCCACCAATCCCCAGTTGATCGCCCCCACGTTATATTTCTTCGCCACCGGCAGCGATCCCTCGAACGTCGAGCCGTTTCCGCGCGCCATATATTCCGTGCAAATCAGCGGCCGTCCGTACGGCTTCAACCAAAGAATTCTCTTCTCGAACTCTTCCGCCTTGTCGTAGTTGTGAAAACTGATCACGTCCGATTCTTCCAGCTGAATTTTTTCTGTCGCGCCCAATTTCGCCGGATCGGACCAGTTGTCTTTCCATACGCCGCTCGTCAACGGCTGCTGCGCGCCCGCTTCGCGCGCCCACGCAAACACTTTCGGCAGCAATTCATTCACGCGCTCCACTTTGTCTTTCGGGTCGCTGTAATTCCCGCCATTCGTGTTGTCCGGTTCGTTCCACACGTCCCACGCCAGAATCCGTTCGTCGTGCCCGAATTTTCCCACGACACCGCGCACATACGCCTCCAGCCGTGGATACTCCGCGCGATCTTCCAGCGCCTTAGCGCCAGGACTCTGCAGCCAGCGCGAATTGTGCACGCCCGGCCGCGGTGGTGCCTGCGGTCCGAGCTTGGGATCCGGATCCCACACCGAATCAAACAGCACCAGCACGGGACGAATGTGGTGCTTCGCGCAAATCGCCAGAAATTCATCGAGTCGCTTCGAAAATCCCGCCGCATCTTGTTTCCAAAGCAAGTCGTGCAGGAACACCCGCATCGTGTTGAGCCCGATCGATTCCGCCCAACCAAGCTCCAGATCAATCCTCTTCGGATCGAACGTCTCCGCCTGCCACATCTCCAGTTCATTCGAAGCGGTTGCCGGAGTGTAGTTGCTCCCCACGAGCCAAGGCTGCCTTGCATACCACGCGTTCGCTTTCTCCGCCGTCCAGCGCGCTGGTGGCGCACTCGCTCGCGGTACCGCGGACACGCCGCCTGCACACAGCAAAGCGCCCAGGATTGTCGCTGTCAGCCACCGCATTCCGCGTCGCATTTTCATATTCCTCCGCGCCTCGTTTATATCACTACTTTCTGCCGCGTCGCGCACTGCTGCCTTATACTAAAGCGCTCTCAAATCGCGCGAGGAGAACTTTCGCACCATGAAACTCCGCCGTTTCGGCCGCACCGGTTGGCAAGTCAGCGAAATTGGTTACGGTATGTGGGGCATGGCTGGCTGGACCGGCTCCGAAGACGCCGAATCGCTCGCCGCGCTCCAGCGCTCCATCGATCTCGGCTGCAATTTTTTTGACACCGCTTGGGCCTACGGCGACGGCCACAGCGAAGAGCTGCTCGGCCAAACGCTCCGCGCTAACGCTGGTAAAAAGCTTTATGTCGCCACCAAAGTCCCGCCGAAAAATCGCCGCTGGCCCGCGCTCAAGGAATTTTCGCTCGACGATTGCTATCCGCCCGACTATGTTTTCGAATACGTCGACAAAAGCCTGAAGAATCTCGGCGCGGAAACGCTCGACCTGATTCAATACCACACGTGGGACGACGGCTGGCTCGACGATCCGCGCACCCGCCAGACAATCGAAAAGCTTCGCGCGTCCGGCAAAGTCCGCGCCGTCGGCATCAGCCAGAATCGCTGGGAACCCGAAAATGGAATTCGCGCCGTTCGTTCCGGTCTCGTGGACGCTGTCCAGGTCATCTACAACATCTTCGATCAGAATCCCGAAGACGAACTTTTTCCCGCGTGCCGCGAAAAAGATGTCGCCGTAATCGCGCGTTGCCCGTTCGATGAAGGCGGCCTGACGGGAACACTTACGGCCGACACCAAATGGCCCGCCGGCGACTGGCGCAATGGCTATTTCAATCCTGAGAATTTGAAGGCGACCGTCGAACGCGCGGCAAGATTAAAGCCGCTCGTCCCCAGCGGATCGTCGCTTCCGGAATTGTCGCTGCGCTTCATCCTGAACAATCCGGACGTCAGCACCATCATTCCCGGCATGCGCAAAATCCGGAACGTCGAATCCAATCTCTCCGCCGGCGACAAAGGCCCTCTCCCCTCCGACCTCCATGCAAAACTCCGCCCCCATCGCTGGCTCCGCCGCCCCACCCACTGGAGCCAGTAGAAAAGTTGTAAGTAGTAAGTTGTAGGTTGTAAGTCAAAAATTGCTGGGAACAAGAAACGTACGTGCCGTACAGGATTTTTTGGGGCGCACCCTTCGGATCTGTTCTTACTTAAGACTTATAACTTAAAACCTAGAACTGTCTCTCACGCCGTCTGCTTCAGCGCCCGCTCCACCAGCGTCAGGCACCGCTCGGCCTGCTCCTTCAGCATCTCTTCCCGTTCGCCAATTTCGCGCTGTGAAGAGTGCAACTCATCCGCAATCGCCAGCGCCGCCAGCACGGCTATCTTCTGCGTGTCCACCGTGTGCGTCGCGTCTGCTATCACGTGCATCTTTTCATCGACAAATTTCGCGAGCCTCTGCACGTACGCCGCATCCAGGTCGCCCTGAATCGAATACGTCTGCCCGAAAATTTGCACTTTCGTCGGTCCCGCCATATCCGCCTATGTTGCCAGAATCTCCGCACGCTTGCACAAGAATGCCCACCACACACTGTCATCCTGAGGGCATCCACGAAGATGCCCGAAGGACCTCAACTGTTAACGTATCGAGGCTTCAAGTAGGACGATATTTCAGCTCGCGCGCAGTTGCGCGCCCAAACTCTTTTCCAATGCCGCCACAATCCTCGCCGAATACTCCGCAATCTGTGCATCTGCCAACGTCGCCGCTTTGCTCTGCAGCGTCACCCGCACCATCAACGAATATTTACCCGCCGGAACATTTTTTCCCCGGAACAGATCCGCCGCCTCGATCGAAGTGATTTCTGAAATTCCCAACGACTGGATCGCGCGCGTCACATCCGCAAACTTCACCCCATCCGCAAGCAGCAGGGAAAAATCCCGCTCCACAGCAGGGAATCGCGGCAACGGTTCATACCGTCGCGCATTTTTCGCCCCGTAGTAGGCACAATAGAGCGGACCCAGCGCAAGCTCTGCCAAAAAAACGTCCTGCCGAAATTTATATTTCTCCGCCACACGCTTTGCCAACAATCCCGCCGCGCCCAATTCGTTCTCTTTCAAAAAGACTCTTCCGCGCTTCGTCGCATTCAACCACTCCGGACCGCCATCCTGCCAGCCAACTCCACCGCTCAGCGCGCTGATCGCATCGAGGTCGCCCTTCAAATCCGCAAACGAATACTCTCGCGACGCATCGTGCAACCCCTGTGGACGTACTTCTCCCGTCGCGCCAATCGAAAGCACCGGCGTCTCAACTGGCGTCGGTCCGTTGAAACGATAATGCCGACCAATCTCAAACAGCTTCACGCTTCGCTGGCTATGATTCAAATTCCACTCAATCGCCGCCGCCATTGTCACGCTGCCCGTTGACCGCAGCACCCCCGCTTCTTCCGAAAGTGGATTCGCCAATTTCGCTGGTCCCGCTCCGGCCGGCCGGAATAACTCGTCCCGGTGCTCGTCCACGTGCGGAATCGTTACAATCTCGCGGTATCCCGATCCAATCAATCGTTCCCGCAACCGCGCTTCCGCTTCATAGTGAGGCAATCGCGCTGCGCCCGCCCGCGCCGCCGGCAAACGCGGAGGAAATTTATCCAGTCCATACACGCGCGCAATCTCTTCGATCAGATCAATCTCGCGTTCCACTTCCGCGCGCCACGACGGCTGCGTGCATTCCCAAGCCGCCAGCAATGCTCCTTCTTGTCCGCGATTCTGATCCACACGCACCGGCGCAAATCCCAGTGCGCCCAAAATCCGCTCCACTTCCTTATCCGGTACGTCCGCGCCCATCACTCGCAAAATCTCCGCGCGCGTCACCGTAATCTTTTTCGCCGCGCGTTTTCCCGGATACACATCCATCGCGCCGCTCAGCAGTTCGCCGCCCGCGAGCTGCAAAATCAATTCCGCCGCCCGCCGCGAAGCCACTTCCGCCATCTCCGGATCAGCGCCACGCCCAAACCGCGTCGAAGCCTCAGTATGCAGCCTCAAAGCCCGCGCTGCCTTCCGAATCGAGACCGGCTCGAACCACGCGCACTCAATCAGCACATTCTTCGTCGAAAACGAAATCTCCGTCTCCGCGCCGCCCATGATTCCGCCAACGCCGACGAGCCGCGACCCGTCTCCATCCGCAATCATGCACGTGTCTGCGGGAAGCGCGCGCTCGACCCCGTCCAGCGTCTTCAGTTTTTCGCCCGTCTTCGCTCGCCGCACCACAATCGAATGATTTCGCACCAGGTCGTAGTCGAACGTATGAAGCGGGTGCCCCAGCTCCAGCATTACGTAATTCGAAACGTCCACCACGTTGCTGATGCTCGCCACGCCCGCCGCCTCAAGCCGCTCCCGCATCCACACCGGCGAGGGTCCAACTTTCACGCCGCGAATCACCCGCGCTGTGAATCTTCCGCAAAGCTCCGGCGCCTCAATCTTCACGCTGACTGCATCGCTCGCCTTTGCCGCGCTCGATTCTGCCGGCCTCGGCGAAACGTTCTTCACCGCCGTCTTGTAAATCGCTCCCACTTCCCGCGCGATGCCCAGCAATCCCAAACAGTCCGGCCGGTTCGAAGTGACCTCGGCATCAATCACTCCACCTTGAACATTTTTCTCCACTCCGCCAATGTTCGTGCCGGAAAGCGCCAGCCGCGACGCAAGCTCTTCCGCGGACGCCGTCACGTCCACGAAATCTTTCAGCCAGTTGTAAACCACCTTCATCGCATCAGCCTCGTCGCACTACAACGCTGTCATTTCGAACGAACAAGCCGACGCTTTCTCTTCCCGATTCATTCCGATGAATCGGTCGGCTTGTGCAGAGAGAAATCTCTCTTCGATCTATACTCTGACACCCACTCCTCAAGGGAATTGCTTCAAGAACCGCACATCGTTCTGGAAAAACGCCTGAATGTCGTCGATGCCATACTTCAGCATCGCCAACCGGTCAACTCCGATGCCGAACGCAAATCCGGTCACGCGTTTCGGATCGTATCCGACAAATCCATACACGGCGGGATCCACCATTCCTGCGCCAAACAGTTCAATCCATCCCGCGCCCTTGCATTTTCCGCACGTGCCGGCCGCAGTCGTCCCGCTGCCTCCGCAAAATACGCACGACACGTCGAACTCCACCGAAGGCTCTGTAAACGGGAAATAGCTCGGCCGGAACCGCGTCTTCACGCTCGGCCCAAAAAATTGCTTCACAAAATATTCAATCGTACCGGTGAAGTCGCAGAACGTAATGTCCGTGTCCACCGCCAGGCCTTCCACTTGGTGAAACGCAAACGAGTGCGTCGCGTCCGGATTGTCGCGCCGGTATACGCGCCCCGGCACAATCACGCGCACCGGCGGTTTCTGCTTTTCCATCGTGCGAATCTGCATCGGCGAAGTGTGCGTGCGCAACAAAAGCTGCCCCGGCGCGCCCTTCGGCAACTCCATGTAAAACGTATCCATGTCATCCCGCACAGGATGATGTTCCGGAATATTCAGCGCTTCGAAGTTGTAATACGGAGTCTCAATCTCCGGTCCTTCCACGACCGAAAATCCAATACTGAAAAAAATATCCTCGATCTCTTGAAACACCTGCCGGATCAAATGCCGCGACCCCAGCGGCCGCACCACTCCCGGCAACGACAAATCCACGCGGTCCTTCGCGCTCGCCGTTTCTTCCGCGCCAGCTTCAATAGCCGCGCGACGCTCTTCCATCAGCGCCTCGAGCGCCGCCTTAAACTTGTTGAACTCTTGCCCGACGGCCCGCTTCAAATCTCCCGGCGCCTGCTTCAGCCAGTTGTCCGTAATCTTGGTAACGACGCCAGCCTTGCGCCCCAACCACTGATTCCGGAACTCCTCAAACTGTTTCTCATTCGAAACGCCGCGCAACTCCGCCTCCGCCTGCGCGCGCACTTCCGCGAAAGCCGCCGCCACTTGCTCGGCAGTTTGCAAGTTCTGTTCGGTCAGAGTTTTTTCTACGGAAGTCGCCATCGAAGTCCCGCAAATGCGTCGCGATACAACTAGGGGCATCCGCCGAGGTGGATGCCCCTCTTCAACTTACAACTTATCACTTAAAACTTACGACTTACTTTTTCTTCGCTGCTGCCGCCGACTTCGCCTTGTCCGCCAGCGCTGCAAATCCCGCGGCATCCTTCACCGCGATATCCGCCAGCACTTTGCGATCAAGCTCCACGCCCGCAGCCTTCAACCCATGAATCAGTTGCCCGTACGTCGTCCCGTTCAGCCGCGCCGCTGCGCCGATGCGCTGAATCCACAGCCGGCGATACTCTCTCTTCTTCACGCGACGGTCGCGCTTCGCATAACGATCCGCGCGATTCGCCGCTTCCTGCGCCGACTGGTACAGCTTGCTCTTTGTGAGGAAAAATCCTTTGGTCCTCTTGAGATACTTCTTCCGCCGTGCCCGGCGTTTTGTGCCGCGTTTTACGCGTGCCATGGGGTTTTCTCCTAATTGAATTGCAGAGACAAACAGGGCGTGTCCACGCGCAAAATTCCCGCGCGCAACACAACGGGTTTGTCTCTGGTGTGTGCTGCTTTGCCCCAACCGAAGCCGGAGCTTATCGGCCGGCAGGCACCCGTGTAGCTCTGCCTGGCTCGATGTACGCTCGCCATTTCTGGCTTGCGCGTCGCGGAGCCGAAATCCCGCTTTTCTTTGCTTCTCGCAATCCGTTGTAGGGTCCGCTTTCTCAAGCGGACTTCAGCGCATCGCGTTCACTCAGAAACTCTTCGGGCAATTACCCTTCGGCTCCAAACTCTGTCATCCCGACCGGAGTAGCGCCATCGCGCTACGGAGCGGAGGGACCTTGGCTCAAAGTCTAGAAACTTGCCCCAATCACTGCGACCGCCACCGCGTTCCGCCGTCTTACAATCCGTACGGCAACATCTGCATCGTCTTCAGCTTGTCCGCTTTGCTCACTTGCGTCAGCTTCTTCAGTTTCCGCATCCGCTTCGGCGCTTTCGTCCCCAGCAAATGCCGCTTCCCGGAGTGCATCCGGATAATCTTCCCGGTGCCGGTGATCTTAAATCGCTTCGCGGCTCCGCGGTGCGTCTTCAACTTCCGCTTCGGTTTCGATGCATTGCGTGGCATGACTCAAAACTCTCCTGATTCTTTGCTTTTGTAGGGGCCACTTTCTGAAGTGGCCCTTTCTGCCTAATCTCTACGCCTTCGCCGGCGCCCCTGCGCCCTTCTTCGGCGCCAACAACGCCACCAGAACGTTTCCTTCCATCCGTGGCATCGTTTCAATCTGCCCCTGATCCCCGATTTCGCCCAGCAGCCGCGTCATCTTCGCGCGGCCCACTTCCTGGTGCGCCATTTCGCGCCCGCGATGAAAAATCATCGCACGCACTTTGTGCCCTTCGCCCAGGAACCGGAGAATCTGGTTCTTGCGAACCTGGAAATCGTGCTCCGCCGTATTCGGCCGGAACTTCACTTCCTTCAACGCACTTCCGCGGCTGCTCTTCCGCTGTTCGTGCGCTTTTTTATTCGCTTGGTAAAGATATTTGCCGTAATCCGTGATCTTGCAAACTGGCGGATCCGCCGTCGGCGAAATTTCCACCAGATCCAGGCCTTTTTCGCGCGCCATCTTCAGCGCTTCGAACGGCTGCATTACCCCAAGCTGCCCGCCCTCTTCGTCAATTACACGGATTTCGCGAGCTCGAATCCTGTCGTTCACTCGTATCCGGTCGCTCTGCTGCCGGAAATTCCGATCTGCGATAATTCCCCCTAGTTTCTACCAAAGGCCGGCACGCCTTACCTGCCAACAACTTACCCGCAAGTGCCCAGCCCGATTCCACCCCGTTAACCCCCGCCAGGCAGAACTCCCCCGCGCAGGGACAGGCTAAAAAGTATAGCACGCCAAACGCTCTTGACCGCAAGCCTTGGCGCCAGTTAGAGTCCCCGCTGGTTGCCACTTTTCGCGGCGCCTCGAACGGCTTTTCCGTCCCCAAAAGGATTCTCTTGTGCGCCACATTTTGACCGTTCTCCTCGTTCTCGTTTTCGTATTTTTCTCACTGCCTTCTCGCGTTTCTTCTCAATGCACGCGTTCAACGAACGGTTTTGTGGACATCGCAACCATTCAAAACAATCCCTTCCACGCTGAATTCGACGCCACCACCAAAGATCCCGCCGCTCCCGCCGGTCGTCGTCGCGGAACCATGGACCGCGATAGCCAGGGCCGCGTTCGCGTTGAATACACCATTCACAAGGAAGATAACCAGTCCGGCCAGAACCAGAATCAGGAAGCTGAACCGCACAACATCGTCATCTGCGATCCGGTTGGACACACCTTAGTTCAAATCGACGTCCTTAAGCATTCGGCTCTCATTTACCGCGTCGCTCCACCGCGCTTCTTGTTCAGCAACGCATCATCCCCGTCACAACCTTCCCTTTGTTCCGCAAAGCCCCCTTCGTTTTCTTTGTTGGACATCAAGTATGAAGAACTCGGTGCACAGACCATCCTCGGCCTGCAAGTTCATGGAGCCCGCATCGTCTCTTCGCCCAAGCCCGGCTCTTACGATAAACAGCCCGCCTCCACCCTCACCTACGAAGATTGGTGCTCCGAGGATCTCGCCGCAGTCCTGCTCAATGACACTTCCGTCGTTCGCGAGGGCAAAATCGTGAACGGGTCTCACAGTTCGCTCTCAAATCTCCTTCGCGCCGAACCCGATGCCGCCCTCTTCCAGATTCCTTCCGGCTACACCGTCTCCGAAAAGACGATGGCAAGCATTACCGTCTCGCGCTGAATTCGGAACAACGAATCTATCGGCTACTATCTGCTACAGCTCCACTTCGCCCTTCGGCCCAGTAATCCTTGCTCGTAATCTCGCCGACTTGCCCGATCTCACTTCCACATCCACGCCCATCAATTCGAATTTTTTCACCAATTTCTCCGGCTCCAAACTCTCTATCCAGAATTGCTTCAGCGTGCATCCCTTCGTCGCATCCACCGACGGATGCACCGTCCCCGCTCCCCACTCAATGAAAAACGGCAATAGCCCTCCCTCATCCTCCGCCAGATTCACCGTCTTCCACTCCAACATCCGTCCATCGGGCCGCTTCCGCGAACCCGGCGTCGGCCCTTCTGCCACGACGCTCGCCCTCTTCAATCGCTCCGCCAGCTCGGCTGCGCTTCCCGGATGCACCGCCCAAGTCACCAGCTTCGGCTCGGCCAATTCTCTCAATTTCAGTCGCTCGACCGAACTCTGCGACCCCACCGTTCCCGTTTGCTTCGGATCCGGCGCAATGATTTCCAGGTATTGCCGCTCGCCCAGCGACAACAGCGCATTTTGCGTCCCGCGTCCCGGATGCACTCCTCCAAACGCCGCCTTCACTCCTGTTTTTGCTTCGACGAACGCAATCCCCCGCTCCAAATCCGAGCATCCCAGCAAAATGTGATCCAGCATCCCTGGCACTCTCTTTGACCCAATGATTCTCGGCGCCAACACCGTCGCCCCGCCCGCCATTACCAAAAACTCCCGCCTCGTCTTCATTGCCACACTCCTCCAACGAATTTCGCTGTCCAATATTGCACACCTCACAACCAGACAACCTGTTACCCTCCACAGCGGTTTATTGCCTTCCTGACTCCTTCTAGACAACAAACCTTTCTACCGGTTCTCGCTTCGGCACGACCTAGTGCGTTGGAAACGGAGTAGTCCGCGTATGCGTATTCTGCTCTACAACCCAGACAACGGCGTCACACGCAATTTCATGCCTCACCTTTGGATGTTTCTCCTCAAATCTCTCACGCCCGCCGGCCACGAAGTCATCCTGATCGACGGCAATGCCCAGCCCATGAACGAAGAGTCCATCGCCAAATTTGTTCAGGCCGAAAACATCGGCCTCGTCGGAATCGGTGCCATGACCCGCATGATCGCCAAAGCCTACCGCATGGCAGACGCCATCCGCGCTGTCGGCGTCCCCGTCGTCATGGGCGGTCCGCACGTCACCGAAGAATTCGACGAAGCACTCGGCCGCAACGGTGGCCCGCGCCATGCCGATTCCGTTGCTCTCGGCGAAGCCGACGAAACCTGGCCGCAAATCGTCGCCGACGCAGCAATCGGCAACCTCAAAGACCTCTACTCGCCCATCGACGCCTTCGGCCAGGAGCGCAAGCCCAGCCTCCAGGATTATCCCGCCATTCCCTGGGACAAAATCGATCTCGGCCAGTTCAATCTCATCCCCAAAATCGCCACCAAGACTCTCGGCCGCATCGGCGAAGGCTGGGGAACCTTTCGCATCATTCCCATGGAGTCCGGCCGCGGCTGCCCTTACGGTTGCGAATTTTGCACCGTCACCGGTTTCTTCGGCGACTCCATCCGCTTCCGCACCAACGAAAGCGTCGTTAACGAACTCCTCCTCTTGAAAGCTCGCGCAAAAAGCGAACGCGGCCAGATCGCCGTCTTTTTCATCGACGATAATTTCGCCATCAACATCAAACGCACAAAATCCCTTCTCCGCGACATCATCGCCGCCAACGCGCAAGTCCATTGGGTCGCTCAAATCAGCGCCAATCTTTTGCGCGATGAAGAACTCGTCGACCTCATCGCGCAATCCGGCGGCAAATGGGTTTTCATCGGCATGGAATCCATCGACCCCGCCAATCTCGCCGACGTCAACAAAGGTTTCAACAAGCCCGGTGAGTACGCCGCCGTCCTGCAACGCCTCGCCCGGCGCAACGTCTACGCCATCACCTCATTTATTTTCGGCATGGACAACGACACGCCCGGCGTCGCCGATCGCACTCTCCAGGAAATTCGCACTTGGCCGCCGGGGCTTCCCATCTTTGGTCTGCTCACGCCGCTCCCTGCCACGCCGCTCTATAAACGCCTCGAAGCCGCCGGCCGCCTGACGCGCCCCAAGCATTGGCAGAAATTCATTCCATTCGAAATGGCGCACACGCCGTTAAAGATGACCATCGCCGAAGCCCATGCCGAAGTGAAGCGAGGTTGGTCGCTTTCCTATAATCCGGAAGCCATGGCTCATGCCGTCGATTCGCTCAAGGACCAGCCGCTCGGCTACCGCATCAACATCTTCATCGCGCGCATGTGTTTCCGTGGAATCTATTTCCCGCAGATGGGCCCGCTCGCATGGCTCAAAGTCATCTATCAGAACAAGCGCACCATCTTCGGCCTTGTGCGCGAAGGCTTCTCCACCTGGCGCAAACCCGCTCCTCGCCCGGCCCGCGCTGCCGCCTGACCCGCTCAAAATCGGTACGCCTTTGTAGGGCCGGCTTTTTTATCCCGAGCGGAGCCGAGGGACCGAAGCCGGCCGTTTTTACTTCAGCGCAGCCTCTTCTCTTTTTTCCTCACCGCCGCGCAATCCTCAACAACAGCGGCGCAATCCCGTCCTGCAGTGTGTGCGCGAACATTCCCGGCCTCACTGTCTTCCGCCAATGCGCAAAGCACCCAAACACAATTCCCATCACCGCGATGGAACTCGCGCGTTCCACTCCCTGATAAAGATGCGCCCCGCCAAACGCCGCCGCCGACAGCGCAATTCCCACCCACGCGTTCCGCGTCAACGCGCCCAACTGCCGCTGCAAATAGCCGCGGTATATCGCCTCTTCGCAAATCCCCGCCGTGAGCGAAAGCAGCATCCACAGCACCATCTCCAGTTGCGTCTGCGGCAACAAAAACCCGATCGATTGGCCCGCCGCTCCCGAACGCGGATGCCCACCGATCATCGAAACCACCAGCGTGGAGAAAACGAGCAGCGCAATTCCCAAGCCCAGATCCAGAAACACTTGCCCAATCGATTTCCACCGCCGCCCAAGCACACACTCCAGCGAACCTCCGCGCAGCTTCACGCCCGCCATCACGATTCCCAGAAACAACAGCTCGAAGAACATCGTTCGCAAATACATCGTCGGCCGGCTCGGCCCAAGTCCCGCCTGCGCTCGCGCTGCGCGAAAGATCGCCCAATACCCATAAAGCCCCAGCACCACCAGCACAAGAACTGTGTGCCACGGGCTCGCCAATAATTTGTCGCGCGGAATGTCGCTTCCCGAATCGTCTTTCACTTCAGGCCTGTTCACCACAATCGGCAGACTCACGTTTCACTCTCCGTACGAACTTTCCCCGTTCGACGGACCAATCCCACGCACGCGTCTCGCGTCCCCCTAAATTTGAACTAATTTCCTCACGCAATATCCGGGTACCACATGGCGATCCCCGGATTCTGTCTTGCTTTTGTAGGGCCGGCTTTCCGAAGCCGGCCTCTTCGATTTAACCGTCTCCTCGATTTCTCCCCAATCTCCCTACTTCAAATCAAATCCATTTCCCGGCACCATGCGCAGCACCACCCCTAACAAAACCAACACCGCCGCAAAATACGCCAGCGTCGTCCGCCCAGATACCGGCGGAAACTCCTTCTTCGTCAATTGATACCCCGCTCCGCCTGCGACCAATAAATACGTCCACTCGCGCAGCAAAACCGCAAGCACCACGCAAATCCCCACAATCGCCCAACGTTCCATCTTGTCGAGCGCCTCCGTCGCGCCCGCGCCGTCCAGCACCCACACAGGAATCAAATTCAACAGGTTCAACATTCCGCCGGCCCGCGCCAGCCCTGCCCACAAATCATTTCGCGTCACGCGCCACAAAATCGCGCAGCCCAGGGACGCCAATCCTCCCGCAAGCGGACCTGCCAGGCTCACTGCCGCTCGTGTGCGCAGTGAAACTCCCATCGCTTTCCATTTCACATATGCGCCAAAACCCGGCAAAAAAACCGGCATCTCCGCCGGGAGTCCGCGCCTGCGAATATCAATGTAGTGCCCCATCTCGTGAATGAAAATCAGCAGCGCGAATCCAAGCCCGAATTTCCAGCCCCACAAAACGAGGTACAGCCATAAAAACGCGAAAAAACTGAAAAAGAATTTGAACTTAAAAATCGCCAGCAGCCATTTCGCTTTCGCCAAAAAAATCAGGATCGGCGCCAGCGGCCCCAGCTTCTTCGCCCACTTGTGTTTTTCTTCCGGCGGTGGCGCAGCCTTCGCCGCCAGGTCCAGCCGATAAAGATGCGTCCGTACCCACTCCGCCTGCGTCGCTTCGTAGGGCAGCAGCGCGAGCGCCTTCGTCCAAAGTTCCTTCGCCGATGCAAAATCCTCGTCCGTTTCGAATTGTTGTGCCCGGTTTGAAAGCACCGCCAGTTCTTCGGAGTGAACCAGCGCATGGCATTGCGGACAAGCCAGCGCATCGGCTGCCAGCTCGTTTCCGCAAGTCAGGCATTTCTTTGGAAAAGAATCAGCCACAGTGAACGCGGGATTCCATAGGCGCCATTAACCCAGCGGTGCAGCAGGAGCCGGCGTGCTCGCCTTGAACGGCCCGAGGATGTCGATCTTCGGAGCCGCGGTCAATTTCCACGCGATGTTCATCCCCACAAATAGAATCACCAGTCCGATAATTCCGCCCGGCTCGTTCCCAAGCTCGAGAAACGGCGACGCCAGTCCTGCGAGAACTAGCGCTCCAATCGCTGCCCCGAAGCTCATCTTCTTTTGCGGCGTTCCTCCGGCTTCGGATTCCTTGTCGCTTGTGTCTCCCCCATCAACCACCACCGCACCGGAATTCGGAACGGTTTTCGTTTGCGGCGGTTGCGACGTCTGTACTTTGTTTTTGTCTTGTTTGATGAACGCTGAAATTCCCATCGGAATCGCCGACATCGAAACCGCCGCATACGTAAACGCGATCGCTACAATCTGGTACCGCCGCCCGCCGATCCCTTTCGACCCCGCACGAATCGCTTTCCCCACCAGCCATCCCACTGCCAGTGACACATACCCGATCACGATGCCCGTAATGATGCCGAACAGCGAATATACGATCAGCCCCGCAATCGCCCCGCCCACGCCAAACAAAATCCCGCGCATGAACGCCGCATGCGTATCCTTCGGAATCTGCTGTTTCACTTTTTCAACGCAACCGCTGCACGCCAGCGCGCTGTTGATCCGGTAATATTCGCCCGTAATCGTCTGGTTGCACGCACGGCACACCTCGCCGCCCGTCGTGCTTTTGTACTCAGCCGTTCCAAACTGTGGAGGAGTCGTGGACATGCCGCGCAAGGTAACACATCCCCATTCCATTCCCAAAATAAAAATTCTCCCCCTCAATCCACGCAACCAAGCCCCTTTGCTCCCCGATCATCACCGCCCCTGCCATCCACCACCGTGTTAGTCTTCTGATGAGGTGAACAAACATGTTACCGCTCGCCGTTAAATGGACAGTTGTTCTTATAGTTATTCTAGCTATTCTAATTGTCGCGCGATCAGCCGCAAAAGAATTTGAGCAACGCCTAGTCTTTGCGTCGGTAGTAGCCACTATAGAAATACTCACCAATCACGACGAAGAAATCGCGGAATTAAGGGAGGCACACAAGGCGATCGACGGATTCTACGAACACCACAACGAACACAAGACGGAACCAGATCCAGAAGTCTTAAATGCCATGAGCAGGCGACGGTCAAAGGCTCGAATCGCTCTATTCGAATTAGTCAACGATCACATCAAGAACAAATAGGCCTTCCTCGCGGAATTTCGGTGATACGTCTGCGGTTTTCAGGAGGCGGATTTGACTTTCCTTCCTGGTCGAGTCTTCGTTTCATAGGATTTGACTTACCCACTCAATTAGCTATTGACTTGATTACCTAACCCGTGCTATACTAGCGAGTGTAATCGGCACCAATTCGAAATTTTCGCGCCAACCCCGCCCGCCTATCCCCTTTATTTTCATACTCATCCAAACGCCTCTTCCCGCAACTCCTCTCTTTTCACATTCATACGAACTGCCCACGTATTGGCACCGCGGTCGAACGCCAGAGGCCTTCTTGTCCTCCCAGTCTTCCAATCGCGCACCATCCGGCAAAACGTAACTCTCTTCTATTCAACAACTTCCGCACTCTTGCTTCACTCTTTTGCCGTGCGCGGCAACTCAACTCTCTTCTTTTCAATGCGTTGCACACTCTTTGCAAGAACACCCGGGGTGTACCCCAAACGGCAAAAGAGCGCAGGCTCTCCCCGCGCTCTCGATCGGAATTTTCCGGTTTTAACCACTTACGCCGAACGACAAACGACTAACTCGCTCTCAAATCGTCCGCTCGGAGACTTCCTTCTGCAGCGCTTCCACCAGCTCTGCCAGCGGCCGCGGACCCAGATCGCCCTTCGCGCGATGCCGCAAACTCACCGTCCCGGCTTCCGCTTCCTTCGGCCCCACCACCAGCATGTACGGAATCTTTTGCATTTGCGCGTCGCGAATCTTCGCCGGCAATTTCTCGTTCCGGTCGTCCAGATGCACGCGCAGCCCATGGTTCTTCAGCGTCTCGTGAATATGCTTCGCATAATCGGCGACCTTTTCGCTCACCGGACAAATCTGCACCTGCACCGGTGCCAGCCACAGCGGAAACGCGCCCGCATAATGCTCGATCAAAATTCCAAAAAATCTTTCCACCGATCCGAGCAGCGCGCGATGCACCATCAGCGGTTGATGCCGCGCTCCGTCTTCGCCCACATACTCCAGGCCGAATCGCGCCGGCAAATTGAAATCGAATTGCACTGTCGTCAGCTGCCACGGACGCCCGATTGCATCAATCAACTTCACGTCGATCTTCGGCCCGTAAAACGCCGCTTCGCCTTCAAATTTCTTGTACGGAATTTTCAGCCGGTCCATCGTGCTCGCCAGCGCCGCCGTCGCGCGATGCCAATCCTCCGGCTTCCCCGCATAATTTTCCGGATGCTTCGGATCCCAGTCCGAAAGTTCCACTTCAAATTTATCGAACCCGAAATTCTTCATCACCGCAAACGCAAAATCCATGCACGCTTCCACTTCCGTTTCGATCTGCGAAGGCATGCAAAAAATATGCGCGTCGTCCTGCGTAAATCCGCGCACCCGCAGCAATCCGTGCAGCACGCCGCTCCGCTCGTACCGGTAAACCGTTCCCAACTCCGCCAATCGCACCGGCAAGTCGCGGTAACTCCGCAGCTTCGATTTGAAAATCAGAATGTGCCCCGGGCAATTCATCGGCTTCAATTGATATTCGGCTTTCTCCACTTCAATCGCACCGAACATGTTGTCTTTATAAAAGCCGGTGTGTCCGCTCGTGTTCCACAAGTCTCGTCGCATGATGTGTGGCGTGTAAACCAGATCGTATCCGCGCGCCTGCAATTCCTTGCGCAGCCACTCTTCCACAATATTCCGGATCAGCCCGCCCTTCGGATGCCAGAAAATCAGCCCCGGCCCCGCCTCTTCCTGCACGCTGAAAAGATCCAGCTCCGTTCCCAATTTCCGATGGTCGCGCCGCTTCGCCTCTTCCAGCCGGTGCAGATATTCATCCAGCTCTTTCTGCGTGAAAAACGCCACCGCATAAATCCGCTGCAGTTGCGCGTTTCCTTCCTGGCCCTTCCAATACGCGCCCGCAACGCTCATCAACTTGAACGCCTGAATCCGCTTCGTCGAAGGAATATGCGGCCCGCGGCAAAAATCGATGAATTTCCCCGTGGTGTAAAAAGAAACCATCGGCTCCGTCGCCTTTTCTTCCACAAGCTCGCACTTGAAAATCTGGTTCTGTTTTTTATACAGCTCGATCGCTTCCGCTTTCGGCAGCAGTTTGCGCTCGTTCGGCAAATCCTGCGCCGCCAGCCCGTGCATCTTCTTTTCGATTTTTTCCAGATCTTCGGGTGTGAAAGGCTGCTCGCGCAAAAACTCGTAGAAAAATCCGTTCTCCACCGGCGGCCCGATTCCCAGCTTCACGTTCGGATAAAGTTCCATCACCGCTGCGGCCAGCAAATGCGCCGCCGAATGACGAAACACGTACAGCGCGTCGGCGTCTCTATCCGTCAGGATTTTCAGTTTCAAATCCTGCTCCAGCGGCCGCCGCAAATCGATCAAATACCCGCCATCTTCCGCCGCATCGCCATACGTCGTCAGCGGCCCATTGCCCGAATAAATTTTCGCGGCAAACGCGGCATCCGCCAGTCGCGGCGAAATCCCGCGCGCCACGTCATACGGCGTCGTCCCCCTGGGGACATCCTTGACGCTGCCATCCGGAAGTGTGACGTGAATTGTTTCCATGTGCTCCATGCCTGGAAGGAGAAACATCAAGCTTATCGGCGCATCAACTCAGAATCAAGGCGGTCTGCAGCGGGGAATTCCGAGTCGTCAATGAATCGTGCCGAACTCAGAAAGTTCCGAGCGTGTTCGCATTTCCTGAAACGCCGGCTCGGCCTGAAGCCACATGAGAAACTCCCCCGAATCCTTAGCTGTGGCCTTTGCGCGTCGAAGAGTCTCAACCGCAGCCTTGCGGTCTTTGTTAAGCGCCTGCGCCACCGCAAGCTGCCGCAGCGGCCATTGAGCGTCGGGACGCGCTTCCGCAGCGACGGCAAGAAAGTTCGCCGCAGTACGATAGTCTTTCCTATCCAGCGCGCCCTCGCCCGATTCAATCGCGCCCACGAACACGCCGGCCAGCGCGCGTTTCAAAACCACTGCGCGCTCCGGTTTCTTCTCTTTCTCGGTGCGGACGCGCAAATCGCGAGCGTCCTCGGCTGCGTGATTCTGTTCCTCCGACCTCGGCGCGTCTCCATTGCCGCCCGCTTGGATCGCTCCCAAAATCTGGTCGCTCATTCGTTGCTGGTCGTCAAAGTCGCTTCGTTCACGTTTCAGCGCGTCGCGCACCGGTTTCGATTGCGCCAGTGTTTCCGCTTGCACGTGAATTTCCGCCATGTTCACCAGCCCATCAAACGTCGCCCAAATTTGTTTGTACTGCCGCCACGTCGCAAGCCCGTCTCCACTCGCCGAATATTTCTCTGCCGCTGCTACGCTCGTTTTCAATTCGCCCGCGATGAAATCCTCATTTCGCGGTTCGCGTTTTTCCCGCATCGATTGAACGCGGAACCACGCGAACGCTTCGCCCATCACATCCGCCGGCGCCCATTCATGCATACCTTCAAATACCCGCAGCCAGTGCGGGTATCCCGCTTGCTCCAGTTTGTCCTGCAGCCCAATCAGCTCCGGATAATTGAAGTCCAGCGTGCCAACAGCGGAGAAAACGGGAAACGTCGTTTCCTTCTGCGGCGCAGAACTCTGAGAGAAACCGGCTCCGCTCAGCAGCACGCCTGCCGCGCATTTGCAGAACTGCGCGAGCTGAGAAGCCACCCGTGCGCCTCCCGACAGCCCCGCGAAATAAATTCGCTTCAAGTCGACGTTAAAACGCTGCTGTGCGTCCTGCAGCATCGCATCGGCCGCATCCATTTCCGGTTTCCACGCGCCGTTCCGCGAGTTGTTCGAGCCCAGGACAATGTACCCGTATCGCTCCGCCGCATCCTTCATCAATTCCACCGGCATTTCTCCACGAGCGCCTGGATCAAACGCGAAAACCACCGGCCACGATCTAGCTTCCGAATAAGTCGAAGGCACGTACACGGCATACGATTGCTCTGAATTTCGGATGCACGCGACGCGCTCTATGACTTTCCCTGTTTCCAGCTTCTCTTGCGGGCCGCCGCTGGCCGCAGTCTGTGCGGCGCCGGTCGCCCCAAAGATCAAAAAACTCAGCAACAACACCGTGCTTTTCACAATTCGAGTATACCGCCGGCAAATCGGCCTTCCGCCGCCGATAAATTCAGGAAGGAAGATTCCGCGCGAATCAGGAATAATAAAGGACGAGGATCTCGAATGAAACGACTCAGCCTGCTATTTGTTTTGTTGTCTGCCGCGTCACATGCAATTGCGCAGGAGCCGCAAAAAATCAAAGGCCCTGACGAGCGCTACAAGGTCGACATCCTTGTCGTCGTTGCGCATCCCGACGACGAAGGCGCCGTGACGCCGTACCTCGCCCGGGCGATTTATGATCTGCACAAAAGCGTTGCGGTCGTTTTTGGGACGCGCGGCGGCAGCGGCGGCAACGATTATCGCCGCGAGCACGGCCCGGCCATGGCCGACGTGCGCGAAATTGAAGCGCGGCAGGCTTGCGCCAAACTCGGCATCGACAAAGTCTGGTTTCTCGGCGGCAAAGACACCGCGTCGCAAAATGTTTTGAATTCCCTCGCCAATTGGGGCCACGGCCAAAGTCTCGAAGAAATGGTACGCATCGTCCGCCTGACTCGGCCGGAAATCATCATCACCTGGCTGCCCTCCATTTTCATTGGTGAAAATCACGGCGATCATCAAGCCGCAGGAGTGCTCGCCACCGAAGCGTTCGATCTCGCCGCGGATCCCACTGCATTTCCGGCACAACTTGCCGGCGCGTCAAAGCGCCTCGAACCCTATCTCGAAAATCTCACGCCCTGGCAGCCGAAGAAAATTTATTACTTCTCCGACGCTAGCGACTCGAAGCGGTTCATGGGAACAGGGCCGGCGTATTCGGTGAAGGAGATCTCTCCGTCACAGAAAAAGCCCTACTACCGGCTCGCGATTGACGCGGCGTTGCCGCACCTGACGCAATTTCCCGAAGACATCGAGCGAATGGCTAAGCTCAGCGACGCCGACTTGGAAAAACTTATGAACGATCCGCACTCCGCGTGGTGGAACGAGCCGGACACGCTGATTTTCGGCAAGACGGTAAATCCCGGTCCAACCGTGGCTGCAGGCGATGTTTTCGCAGGAATCGTCACCGGAGAAGCGATCAATGGCGAGCCATCGCGTCGTCAGCTCGCCTCGGTTCTGCCGATGTCGGAACAACCTCAGCTCTATCTCGGAGGTCCGTGGCTCTTTTACAAAGAATTCAGGCAAGCCCATTGGATACTGGGTTTGCCACAACCGGCGAAACCGGAAATCGCGGTAAAGTCCGGCTCGCTGCTCTACGTTCCACTGGTTGTGCTCCATGGCGGAAAAACTCCGGAAGAAGTCACCTTGAAAGTGACGGCGCCAGATGGTTGGAAAGTAATTAGCGGAGAAGGGCGATTACTCTTGCCAGCCGAGCGCCAGACGGCGCTGCGCGTGGAGATTCAAACTCCCGAACTTTCCGTGGAAGCGCTGAAGAATGTTAAACCGCAAACGGTTTCCGTGAGATTGGTTGTGGCCGGGAAAGACGCGGGTCTGGTGGATCTGAACGTGCTGCTCGGCCATAGCGGCCTGCCGCAATAGTAAACGGGAGCCAACTATTTTTTCGCGCGGGCCGATTCCATTTGTTCCCAGACGGAATCGGGGAGCATGGCAAGGTCGTTAAATTCGCCGGCGCCGCGCAGCCACTGCGCGCCGTCGATCACGACGCACTCCCCATTGATGTACTCGGACATGTCGCTGATTAAAAACGCAGCGAGATTCGTAAGTTCTTCGTGTCGGCCGAAACGTTTCATTGGATGTTTGTCGCGCGCGTGCTCTTCGAATTGTTTGGACGGCATCAAGCGCAACCATGCGCCTTCGGTGGGAAACGGTCCCGGCGCAATCGCATTCAATCGAATGTGATATTTCGCCCACTCCACCGCAAGAGAAGTGGTCATCGCGAGAACGCCGGCTTTTGCGCACGCCGAGGGAACAACGAATCCGGAGCCGCAATTTGCCGAAGCATACGTGGTGACGATGCTCAAAACGTTGCCGCCAAGTTTTTGCGCGATCCACCGTTTGCCGAACGCTTGCGTGCAATGGAACGAACCATTGAGCACAATGCCCACGACGGCGTTGAATGCATTCGGGCTCAGCGATTCGGTGCGCGCCATGAAATTTCCCGCGGCGTTGTTGATGAGCGTATCGATGCGGCCGAATTGCTGATCCGCCGCTGCGGCTGCGGCTTCAACCTCGTCTGGATTCCGCACATCGCACGTGGCGAATGCCGCTGAACCGCCGGTGCGATGAATTTCATCGCACACTTCCATCAACGGCTGTTCGCGGCGGCCCACAACAAAAATCCGCGCGCCGAGTTCCGCAAAGCGAATCGCCATCGAACGGCCAAGTCCGGTGCCACCGCCGGTAATAAAAATCGCGCGGCCTTTGAGCATCTCTTTCTGAAACATCGTTCACCTCAAATGGATCCGCTCGTCAGAAAAGTCCCGGGACGAAGCGAGGCTTGGACGACATGGCGGCGCGATATTGCGGGTCGGCGAACAAGACTTTTTCTTCGGTGGCGAGACGTTGCGAGAGCACGATCGCATGCGCGAGCGAACCGGCAATCGCGGTGATCCACGCCGTGTGAATCATCGGTAGAAAAAACATTTCAAGAAACACCGCGGCGTAATTCGGATGGCGAACGTAAGCGAAAGGCCCGGTTGTGATCACGCCAAGTTTCGTGGAGTCCATCACTTGCACGTTCCAGTGTTCGCCCAGCGTGCGAATGACCCACCAGCGAATAACGTTCGCCACGAGAAAGAGAACGAAAGAAATTGCCGCCAGAACAGGAATAAACGGGCGGCGCAGAAAAACGACTTCGACCGCAGCGCCGATCAGGACCGCCGTGTGCAATAAGACCATCCAGAGAAATTTCGGGTCTCTGACTTTTGCGCCGCCGTCCGCGACGATCTGTTTTTGATGGCGCTTGGAAATTTGCAGCTCGACGATGCGGAGAGCCGCAACCGCGACCAGCAGGCCGAGAAACGCGATGACCGTTATTGCCATTGGAGCAGAAGAAATTCTGCGCTGAAGCCGGGACCGAACGCGCCGGCGAACGCAAGATCTCCGGGTTCAAGCGGACGCTTTTCGAGCCACTCCTGAAGAATAAAGAGAATCGTGGCGCTCGAAAGATTGCCGACGCTCCCAAGAATATCCCACGAAGGCTGTGTGTCTTCGTGCGTTAGGCCAAGTGCCTGCTCGACGTTCGAGAGCAAGCGCGATCCGCCGGGATGCAAAATCCATCCTTTGATTTGCTCCTGCGTGAGGCCGCGGCGTTTGAAAAAGCAATCGACGAGTTCCCGCATTTTTGCGCCGATCATTTCGGGAACGTCTTTCGAAAGAAGAATGTGGAAGCCGGAATCGCGCAGGTCGAAACCCATGGCGCCGAGAGAATTCGGGAACGTGTAGGTTTCCGTGGAAAGAATTTTTGGGCCCGCGCTTGGTTTGCCGGTAACGATGACGGCGGCGGCGCCGTCTCCAAAGAGAATCGACGAAATTAAATTTGCCTGGGAAATGTCCTTGCGCTGGAACGTGAGAGTCGGCAGTTCCACCGAGACAATCAAAACGTTTCGGCCCGGATACGCTTGGATAAAATCCGCGGCGCGCGCCAGGGCCATGGCTCCGGCGGCGCAGCCCAGTTCGGTGAACGGCATACGGCGCACGTCCGAACGGAATCCAAGCTCATTGATCATATGTGCGTCGAGGGAAGGAATCATGAAGCCCGTGCAGGAGACCGTGATGATGAGGTCGATGTCCTCGGCCTTCATGCCCGCGCGCTCCAGGCATTTTTGTGTGGCCGCAAAACCCAGCTTGATCGAGTGCTCTATATATTCATTGTTCGTTTGCGAAAGCGGACGCGGCTCCACGATGTATTCCACCGGGAAGATCGAGTGGCGCTTGTTGACGTTGGCGTTGTCCACGATCGACATCATCGCTTCGAGCCGGCGCTCCGGAATATCGAAAACGCGGCCCATGTAATATTTCAAGTCATCGCGCGTGATGGTATGCGGCGGAACGGCGGTAGCGGTGGCCGCAATGGCGCAAGGATGGGCGTAGCCGGTCTTGGCGGAAATGGTCACGGTTCGAATGTGTCTTTCTGGCACGGGAACTAGAACCCCTGTGCCGAGCCGGGCTGGTGAGGATGCCCCTGTTCTTTATTATATAGGTTGCGGCAGAGCAAAAAGAGCGCCGCTTGTGTCGGCGGACACTCTACCCTAAATCGCGGAATCTTTGCAGTCCTGTCATCTACGTATTGCCTGGTGAGGTAAGCTACCTGCCCTATGACGAGCCAAAACGCGTTTCGCCGGAATTCCCTCCGTAGCCTCGAATTTTTCACCGTGCTGGCAGTCGTTTTATTCCTCGGCGGTGCCCTGTCTGCACAGGACAAAACTTCCGGCAAAGCGCCGGTCCTGGTGATGGTCTCCGTAGATGGCATGAAGCCGGAATACGTGACGCACGCGGACGAGCATGGGGGTAAGGTGCCCAATCTGCGGCGGATGATGCAGGAGGGGACGTACGCGGAGGGGGTGCAGGGGGTGATCCCGACGGTGACGTATGCGAGTCATACGTCGCTGGTAACGGGAGTGTGGCCGGCGAAGCATGGGATTTATGCGAACACGCTGTTCGATCCGTTGGATAAAGCGAAACAGGCCTGGTATTGGTACTCAGAAGATATCAAAGTGCCGACGATTTGGGACGCGGCGCGCGAAGCGGGAAGAACGACGGCGAGCGTGCAATGGCCAGTGACGGTGGGCGCGAAAATTACGTGGGACATTCCGGAAGTGTGGCGCGCGGGCGATGCGAACGACATGAAGTTGATTCGCGCGGTGACGACGCCGGGATTGCTGGAAGAGGCGGAAAAAGAAATTGGCGCGTATCGAGGCGGGATTGATACGGCGGTGGAAGCCGATGAAGTGCGCGAGAAATATGCGGCATGGATTCTGGAGAAAAAGCGGCCAGGAGTGTTGCTGCTGCATTTGCTGGCGCTGGACCATCTGGAGCACGAGACGGGAGTGTATTCGGAGGAAGATTTAGCCGCGCTGGAAAAGATCGATGCGGCGATTGGAAATTTGCGCGCGACGGCGGAGCGGGTGTTTCCTGGGCGCGTGATCTTTGCGGTCGTAAGCGACCACGGATTCGTGAATGTGGAGAAGCAGGTGAATTTTGGGCCGGCGTTTGTGCAGGCGGGATTGATAACGCTGGATGCAAAAGACAAAGTGACGGAGTGGAGAGCGTTTCCGTGGGCGACGGGCGGGTCGGCGGCGATTGTGCTGAAGGATCCGAAGGACGAGGCGGTCGCGGCGCAGGTGCGGGAACTGCTGGCGAAATTGGCGGGCGATTCAGCGAATGGGCCGGCGAATGGAATTGACCGCGTCCTGGAAGCGGACGATCTGCATGCACGCGGCGGATACCCGACGGCGTCCTTTTTTGTGGGATTGAAGCCGGGATGGAAAAACGGATACGTGCTGACGGGGCCGATTGTGCAGAGCGTGAAAAAAGGCGGCACACACGGCGCGTTGAACGATTTGCCGGAGCTGCGGTCGTCGTTTTTTGTGGTGGGTGGGTCGGTGCCAAAAAATAAAAATCTTGGTGTGATCGATATGCGGAGTATTGCGCCGACGCTGGCGGGGCTGGTGGGATTGAGTTTGCCGACGGCCGATGGGAAGAGTTTGTTGCCGTAGTCGGAACAAGATTGCTGGTCACAGTGGCTTCAAGGGTTATTTTCATCCAGCCAAGGTCCCTCCGCTGCGTAGCGCGGCACGCCAGAAAGCGGCGTGCAGGAAAAAGCCGCGCTACTCCGGTCGGGATGACAGAGAATTTCGTTGCGAGCGACGGCAAGAGAAGAGGGCCCGCGAAAGCGGTGCCCAAATCGTCAAGCCGCCGCACTCCAGAAAGGGCACGATATATCGTGCCCCTACACAAACCGATCAGCGGGCGAGGTGAAACGTGAAACGAGCATTGTTTACCGCAATTTTGTTGATGCTCGGTGGAGTTGTGTCCCCGGCATTCGCACAAGAGACGAAGTGGCAGGTGACGGAAGGCGATTATGTTGCGAAGGATTTCAAGTTTCGCAGCGGCGAGTCGCTGGCGGAGTTGAAGCTGCATTACCGGACGCTGGGAACGCCGAAGAAGGATGCGCAAGGACGCGTGACGAACGCGGTGCTGATTCTGCATGGGACGGGCGGAACGGGCGCGCAGTTTTTGTTGCCGCAGTTTGCAAATGAACTTTATGGCGCGGGACAGCCGCTGGACGTGGCGAAATATTTTGTGATTTTGCCGGACGGGATTGGTCACGGAAAATCTTCGAAGCCGAGCGACGGGATGCATGCGAAATTTCCGTCGTACGACTACGACGACATGGTGGCGGCGCATCATTTGCTGCTGACACGCGGGCTGGGCGTGGAGCACTTGCGGCTGATTTTTGGAACGTCGATGGGATGCATGCACTCGTTTGTGTGGGGCGAGACCTATCCGGAGTTTATGGACGCGCTGATGCCGATGGCGTGTTTGCCGGTGCAGATTGCGGGGCGCAACCGCGTTTGGCGCAAGATGGTGATGGACGCGATTCGCGAAGATCCGGAATGGAAGGGCGGCGAATATACGGAGCCGCCGAAGCAGGGAGTACGCGTGGCGCTGGATTTTCTGATTATTGCAGGCAGTGCGCCGATTCCGATGCAGAAGAGTTTGCCGACGCGCGATGCAGCCGACAAATTCCTGGCGGATTATTTTGCTCAGCGCGCGAAGGATTTGGACGTGAACGACTTTTTGTACCAGGTGAATGCTTCGCGGAATTACGATCCTTCGCCGAACCTCGAGAAAATTACGGCGCGCGTACTGTGGATGAATTCGGCGGACGACTTTATCAATCCGCCGGGGCTCGGAATCGCGGAGCGCGAAGCGAAACGCCTGAAGAACGGAAAGTTCGTGTTGATTCCAGAAAGCGAGCAGACGCACGGGCATGGTTCGCACACCTGGGCAGTGCTGTGGAAAGAGCAACTGAGGCAGTTGCTCGGAAATCAGTGACCGGAGATCAGAGATCAGTAAAAAGAAGAAACGCAGGGTGCCACGCCCGTGGTGTTTTGCGCGCCCCTCCCAACCCCTGTGGTTCGGGGTAAAAGTGCGCAACGTGAAGAAACTGCAGGAGATGCGGGATTTATTGAGGTGCTGGTTTGTGCTCTCTCGCGTCCGCTCGGGACAAGAAAGAGTGCGCAAGCTGTTGATTTGACGAGAGATAAGAGAGCGCTGAGATAGCGAGAGTTCGATTTCAGTAACGAAGTGGGGGACCCCCCTCCCCCGGTTTTTTGTAAGTGCAGAATCCAAACGACTTAAGTTTTCTGGAAGCCCTTTAGAATCTGCAGTTGTGAGAGGTCTTGGAACTGCTGATTGTAAAGGACTTGCGGGGACGGCGAAATCGGGTACTAGGCTGCTGGCGGGGGAGTTAACGGAAGAGGCGGGAAGAGGAGCCGTGTCGTGAGAGCAGACAGCGGCGACCATACAAACATTAGGCTAGCACGGCAGCCTTAACTTGTCAAGTAACAGTACTTTGGCGATACCGTTCGAATGATCCGGAATCAGTCCTGCCCTTGGGATCTGAAAACCTCACAGACGCGGCCAGACCCATTTATGAATGCTCTACAATTGCAGGAGGTAATCTGAGCTAAGGTGTAATGAGTTCCGTGAAAACCAACGATAAGCCTGAGGTTCACGAGAAGTCTACTGATTCAGAGACGCGGGGGCTTGCCCTGCGTCTAGCGTCAATTTTTGTCTTTCCTCCCGAACAAGACTCAATCTTCTCGCCGCTAACAGAAACAGCTGCTCGAGTCTGTAAACCGTATGCTGAAATCTGCTTGACGCTTCGCTCCACGTTATCGGGGTTATTATCAGCGGTCTCCATGCCATTCGCGATGGCGAATCGAAGTGCTCAAGATAGGCATTGGCAGCGGATATTCGGCGCAGCACGCATTCGTTCGCTTATGTTGAACGCCGAATTGGGTGAGTCAAATGAAGCACTGGAACTGCGGCGCCACGTGGAAGCCCTGGCCCACGCGAAGGCTGACATGGATCACTTCTTGAATTCAAATGAAGGCCGAGATGCTGTCACGCGTGATACGTTGGTCTTTCTGGACAGATCAGCTGCGGATGAATCGTTCGCTCATGCTGCGAATGAACTTATATTTCAGGGAGTAGTACTTTGCTGGAGTGGGTTTGAGATCTTGGTGCGCGATTGTTTCGTCGCACACCTAAACAATCATCCTGCCGACACGCTGACGCTTCTCGGGGATAACGTTGCGAAGCGCAGGTTTGAGGTGTCTAAGATCTCTTTAGAGACTCTTGCCGAGCATAACTTTGATCTATCCACGCAAATGGGAACATTCTTATCGAAACACCAAGATTTCAGCGATATCTACTCTGTGAAGTCCGTGTACAAAGCCCTCTTTCCGAACGATAAAGAACTCCACATGGCTCTGAGCGACGAAAACCTTAGATTCTTATCACTGCGACGAAATCTAATCGTTCATCAGCGTGGGTTAATTGACGAAACATACTTGACATCGGCGAAGTGTGCCCAGCCAGTGAGTGAGCGACTTCAATTAACCCCAAATGATCTTGAGGCGCATTTGACCATAACGGTCAAAGCTGCAATCGCTGTCTTGGGTACCGTTTCGAGGAGAATCTAATAGCTCAAAGAGACTGTGACCGGTCCCTGGATGACTCGACGAGCGTTCTTTCCAAGGATTCGCTGGAGTTTTCGGTGTGACCGCGACGAAATTCTAGGAGGGTCCCTCCACTTCGGTTGGGATGACAGAGTAAGGCAGTCGGACGGAAAGACGCCGGCTGGAAGAGGGCGAAGAAGCGATAGTCAATCTCGATGAGTTACCTTTTGGGAATTACCACGCTCGTGATATAAAAGCCACATTAAGTCCAGTTGTTCTCTCCCATCTCTAGTCCTACACCGCTTTCTGCAAGCGGTTCCGCAGAAGGCACGAAGGAATTTCTATGAATGAAACCAATATTCACCTTATCTTGGAGCTCTTCGTAGTCATCATTGGTGTCGCGGTGACGAGATTTCTTGCGGAAGGCACTCTTGTTGATAGCGACCCGGCATTTAGAGATGAGGAGAATGCAAAACCCAAGCACGATGTGTGGTACTGGGTCTGTTATGGGCTTGCTCTAATCATTCTTGTAACGCTGATAATGAGATTCATGCTGGGAAGCAATAAACAGCTGATGCTGATGTACGCAGGAAAGCAGGATTTCGACTCTTACCTTAAGTTTTTCTGGGACATTTGTTTTCTCATGTTTTTCGGCGCGTTTCTGGTTGCCGCAGCGCGGTCGGAAACCGTTCGCACGTTCATGAGATGGCTAGCCGTTAGCTCAGCTTTGGGCGTGGCTTGGAGCTTGATCGCGCTTTGGAGGGGCGAAGGCAGTCTGGGCTGTTGGTGGCTGGACGTGAATCTCATCCAGTGTGCCCTAACCGTTCCATTTTACTTGTGGTGCCGACCACTTAACGCAAGACCCGGGACTGGACGACTAGCCGGGCGGACGGCGCTGGTCGTCGTGAGCGGCTGCTTCATGATTATTTTTTGGCTTGATATTGAGATGATTTCCTTGGGCAAGATATACCACTGGCTGTTCTGAATAAGCCGGCGTTACAACATGGGCGCGATCAGTTTTGTGGAGGTGGCGAGAGTGGTTGTCGAAGGGCGTTCCAGACTTTGGAAATGAGGAAGGCGTTGGCGGTTGCGAGGAAGGCGGTCAGGACGTAGTCGGCGATTCGCCAGAGAGGGTGTTCGCGGAAAAACATTTCGAATTCCAAGCCCATGTCGTGTTGTGGGTAGGGTTGGCTGGGGAAAAGGCGATCGAATAGTTCGGAAATGGGATGGCGCCAGGCGTAGGGAAGGAAGGATTCGAGGATCCAGAGTTCGAGGAGGAGCAGAGCGAGGAAGAGAAGGATGAGAGCGGCGCGTTTCATAGGGGAGGGAGTTTAGCAGGGGGGAGGGTTGGGGAATTGGGGGCACCGCACACGAGGGGCACAGGCCCTTCGCAGATCAGGGTAAACAAAAGTGCCTGTGCTACCGAAGGGAAGAGACGCCGGCTGGAAGCCGGCGTTACGAAATGGGCCATCTCGGCGCCTCGCTAACTCGGGATAAAAGGATGGCCCCTATAGAGAGCAAAAGTAGATCCCTCGGTGGGCTCCCTTCGGGCATAGCCTCAGGGCAAGCGGGATGACAAACAAGAGAAACATCAAGATGCCGGGCTGAAGCCACGGCTCTACATTAAATTCGAAGATGGGCGCGCTAGAGCGCCGCCCCTACACAGAAAAGGCAAAGCGGCGATGATCAAACACAGAGGTCACAGAGGTCGGAGCATAGAGGTCACGGAGAAGGGTCGGCGGGAAGAAAAGCGGTAGCAGGGCTACCGCAGTCCAGAAGGGCCATCTCGGCCCCTCGCCAACTCGGGATAAAAGATGGCCCCTACAAGGGCAAAAGCAGATTCCAAACCCGCACAAATCGCGAGATTCGGAATGACAGCGCGGAACCGTGCAAAAGCAGATCCCTGATGAGCTCGGGATGACACCGCATGAGGGACTAGGAGGCGCGGCGGAGTTCTTCGCGGATGACGCGGCGGAGAGTCTTCTCGAAGGGTTCGGTAGCGTTCTGGACGTGGCGGCGCAGGACTTCGTTGATGAGGGTTTGGTAGTTGCCGCCGCCGGCTCGTTCGACCTGGCTGCGAAACCAATCCAAGGTGTCAGAATCCAGGCGAATCGTGATGCGAGTTTTGCCGCGGGGAGTGGCGATTACTGCTCCTCGCTTGGCGCTGCGAAAGTCATATTCACGTTTCATTTTGTTCCTCATATTGTGCGCGTTCGCGTGGCGTTGCTTTTCTGGCAGAAATCAAACGGACGTTGTTGCCGCGCCAGGTATAGACCACAACGAGCACCCGTTCCAAGGCGTCCGAACCCACGGTTATCCAACGCTCTTCCTTCGCGGAAAACGGATCGCGGATGGTAAGAGCGAGATCGTCCTCCAAGACTGTGGCTGCATCGGAAAAGCGAATTCCGTGCTTTCCGAAGTTGGTTTCCGCTTTGGCGGGATCCCATTCGCAGGCCACGAATTAAGTATATGCACGTTTGTGCATACAAGTCCAGGGGATGCAGGTGCAAGAAAATGATTTAACACAGAGGGCACTGAGGTGGGAGCACAGAGGTCACGGAGAAGAGGTCGATTCGGAATGACGGCGGGATTACAGCAAAAGCAGATCCCTCGGTGGGCTCCCTTCGGGCACAGCCTCAGGGGCAAGCGGGATGACAAACAGGAGAAACAGCGAAGATGCCGCCCTGAAGGGACGGCTCTACATTAAATTCGAAGATGGGAAGGAGCGCCGGGCAAACACCGCCCGAGGAATGACAAGCGCAACGGTTATTGAGCGGCTTCCTGGGAGGCGCGGATTTCTTGCCAGCGGCGGGGGCGTTTGCTGAATTGCAAAACCTTTTTGCGGAGGCGAATGGTCTTGGGGGTGATTTCGACGAATTCATCGTCGGCGATGAATTCGATGGCTTGTTCGAGGCTGAGTTCGCGATGGGGAATGAGGCGAATGGCTTCGTCGGCCGAGGAGGAGCGCATGTTGGTGAGCTTCTTTTCGCGGGTGACGTTGACTTCCATGTCCTGCTCGCGGGAATTTTCGCCGATGATCATGCCTTCGTAGACGTCGACAGTGGGACCGACGAAAAGTTCGCCGCGTTCCTGGAGGCCCCAGAGGGCGTAAGCGGTGCTGACGCCGGCACGGTCTGCAACGAGCGCGCCTGTGGGACGGAGCGCCATATCTCCGCCGTAATCAATCCAACCTTCAAAGATGGAGTGAATGAGCGCGGTGCCGCGTGTGTCCGTAAGAAGCTGACTGCGAAGGCCGATGAGGCCGCGCGACGGAATTTTGAATTCGAGACGAACGCGGCCGGAGCCGTGATTGCTCATTTTGGTCATTTCGCCGCGGCGGGAGCCGAGCGTTTCCATGATGATGCCGATGAAATTGTCGGCGACGTCGATGACGACGCGCTCCTGCGGCTC